>Ga0268250_10000089_pt1 | contig 42047 bp, 32 predicted proteins | sample AgamicAsSfe_FD_200448 | JGI IMG/M metagenome (GOLD analysis project Ga0268250, IMG submission 200448) | Agave microbial communities from Guanajuato, Mexico - As.Sf.e (v2) (version 2) | ecosystem: Host-associated > Plants > Phyllosphere > Phylloplane/Leaf | place: Guanajuato, Mexico | collected...
CAGTAATCTCGGTGCGGCAATGCGGTAAATATGGAAAACCGTACAAATCTTCAATTCGCTGGCTAGTTGCTTTGAGGTATTGTATCGTACTCGAAGGTAGGCTCGAACAGCTGCTTGCCTCACAACTACCCGTCACAATCGTCTTTTGATGTTGTTGTGCTTCTTCTCATGCGCTTTTGTCAACCATCATTACGTCGTGCAGTCCTCGATTCTGATTTTCCAAAGGTCCTGCGAGTCGATGCTTCCACCTCTCCTGGCCAGCCATCTGGCAGCTGTTATCTGTGCAATTCTGCGACTATCTTCATTTCTTCTTCAGATCTGCCATCCACGTCCGTACGCCCTTTGCGCTATCGTGTGCTGCACGAAACACTTGACGGTTGTTAGCAGTTGTATGGCGAAACTGGGCCAGCACTTACATTGCCGCTCGTTCTCATCCAGGCCTCGCATGAAGTCGGCGCCTTCGCCTAATGCACCTCGTGGATTATGGGCTTGATCGGCTATGAGAGCCGCCCTGGCCTTGAATGTCTATGCGGGTTAGCATGACGCCGTTGCATTAATCTAGAGCAGAACTTACATCGCTTAGCACTTCGATCATCTCTTCCTCCTCAAACAGTTCCAGGATTCGTGCGCCAAGATTGTAGAAGTGTGGGGCGAGAGCTCGTAAATCGACGGTTCTTGGGTCAGCTTTGAGGGCATTCAGAACGCGCGGAGATAGGGCGGATGGAGGGTCGATGGTTACAAGAGAAGATGTATTCAGACTTTGACTGTAGATATTGTAAACATGGAATGTGCATATTATGAACATGGTTATTTACCTCAATGCAAGCATCTCGCCCAGCCATAGTGGAAGCTCGACTTTTGAACCCTGCTTCATGTCGCCGCTCATGTTACCCTCGAGATAGCCGAGGCCAGGAACGGTAAGCTCGAAAGTACATGGTACCTTTTGAGCGTCGGTAAGGATTGCGTCTACGTCGTAGTAGGAACCCATCCTTCGCTGGAGGAGTTCAGTTAGTCAAAAACAGCATACAGATGCGAAAACATTTAATTCTTTCAGCCGACATGCTGTGTTGCAGGATCAAAGAACACAAGAGGCGATCCCTGTACGAGGCAACAGACGTGTCGCGTGTCGTGCAACCAGCCTTGCATCGGGACGAATATGCAAGGAGATGAAAGCGTGGGTAGAGGAATGGAGGACGAATGTAGCCCTGCAACTAGGGACAGGGCAGAAAAGAGGCAAAATAAGCAGGTCAGAAGATGATGGAAACGTGTAGCTTACTGCGTAGTCGCCTTCTGTGTATTGCGCGTCTTCGAGTGCCTGGCGGAAGTCCGACGGTATAATAGCGCGTTTCGTCCGAATGTGATGAATCACCTCGCACCTTGCCCTCCCAGCAGCGCGTACGGGTCTCTGGAGCTTAATTAGGCGAATTATCCGTTCCGTGCAAGTTGGACTGCGACTGCGATACTCGACCCCACGATCCACGATCTTGAGGTTGCTGCCGCCGCTCATTCGCCTAAGGCTGCAGGGTTAGAGCTCCCAGCTAGATGTCATCAGGACGAGGCGCCGGATACCCACATGAACCACGCTCTCCGACAACCATTGCACCCGACTACATCTCCACCTGCATTCACGCCCAACAACTGGAAGCTTTATACACTGCGCATTTGTAGAGTAAGTAGCGCGCACACGAGTCCACTCCTACCCACGTGCGGTGATTACTCTATAGTGCACAGCCTGTAGCTGCCACTGTTCACTCAACCACATGCTGACTGTTTGTCTCGCAGTCCACCCGCATTGTCTGCCCGCGACTGTGAATTGGTAGCTGTACATTAATGACTGCGCATTTACAATTATCCTCCCCCACTGCGCCCTAGGCACACGCCTCACAACCCCCACCCACTACGTCAACCACCACCACCAACAACCACCACCATGGCGGTCAGCGAACGAATATCACAGCTCATGAGCGCCCTCGACACTGGTTCCGGCCCCGATACCTCTCGTGCCACCTCACCGGGTAGTGACTGGCGGCAGCCGAACGGCGGCGTCAATGGTGAAGATGAGAGGCGCCGTCCGCGAACATTTCCCTACTTCGAATACCTCCCATACCAGACAGAAGACCAGAGCGATCGCGAAGAGAGCCTGAACACATGTCTGAAGCACCTCTACATTGCCGTCTCAGCTGGAGACTTTGCGCCGGGCGCTGTACACTGGACACGCGAGATTCGAGGCTGGCTGTCGCTCAAGTTCGATCTTCCCCGGAGCACGCGTGTGAAGCTGGTGAAGCTCTACTACGAGCTGGCGTTGGCTCCGGGGCTGGATTACCTCGTGGCGGAGCGATTTGCGAGCATGTTCATGGTCTTGACCAAGTAAGTGGCACCAGCATTAGACTTTGGATGACAGGTGGGGACTGACACATGGACAGGCGTAAACATTACCTGCGACCCGGCAAAGACCTCATACTCGACTGGCGACCGTTGTATAGAGAGCTGAAGATGTTCGTCCTGCCTTCAGAATCCGGAGGCTCACACCCGCCCAACGTGAAGCGCAACATCCGTACCTTGACCAAGATGTGCACCTTTGCGCAGTCGTACTTTGACCCCAAGGAGATACCGGCCATAATGGAAGAGCTTCTGCCCTTCTTCAGCACGTCCTTCAGCGAGAACGCGTTCGTGGTTGTGGGCCTGCTGAACTTGCTTTTCCCAACCCATCCCGCGCCCGAGGACATGAAGCAACTGCTGCCTCAAGAATACCTCCCGACCTTCTTCCATCTATGGTCGCTCGTCAACCGGTCGCGACTCTTCGACGCACACTACATCGATACACTGTCGAGATTATCTAGAGACAACCTGAGTGCGGCGCATGTGCCCTTCTCACAGTATGGAGTATTTACCGGCGAGCAATCGTCTCAAATCTTCACGGCCATCCTGCGGCTGCTAGAAATTCCAGTTGGGCAGGCGACGTCGCCGTATAGCAGTACGGTCGATCTTGGTGCAGGCCTAGCTGTGATGCTTGACCGTGACCCACGGAAGCATCCATCGACTCACCACATCGCCCGCATCATTGCCATGTCGCTATCTCCCGCTTGCGCAGAGCAACCTGACTCCATTCTTACCAAGCTTGAAGGGCTGATCCAGGCTGTGGAGACTTTCTTCCATCCATCCAATTCGGGTAGTTGGACTAGACCTCTGGCACAGTTCGTATACTACCTGGCCGATATCTTTGTGCTGCGGTGGAATCGAGAGCACAGTGGTGAGATGGACGTGCCGGAGGAGAGGAAGCTGAACGATGCAGTCAAGAGGCGCTTCGTACTCTGCTTACGGGAAGTCACATTCATGGGCATCTTCTCCAAGAGCGACAAAGCCGTGCAATACGCCTTGTCTACTCTACAGAGCTTGGCACACCTTGAGCCCAACTTGATTCTCCCAGGGGCATTACAGCGCATCTACCCCGCAATGCAAGGACTCGTTGAGGTGCATCGCACCATTTCGTCTATACGGGCGTTGCACATGCTCTCCAAGGTTATGGCCAAGACAAAGGGCTTCCGGTGCCACGTTACCTCTGTGCTCGGGCTTGCGCTCCCTGGCATTGATGCCAACGACCTAGAAAAGACGGTACATACTTTGCAGTACGTCCAGGGTGTGTGCTACCTTATCCCATTCCAGGATCTCACAAAGGCCAAGAAGGCATCGGGTGACGAGGCCTCTCGAGACGGAGCGACCTCACCTATGGACGACGCTGGTGGTAACACGGGGCTTGCTTTGGAGTGGATCACCTCACAAGTCGAACGATTAGAGAGCGCCAACGGAAACATTGAGATCAATTACGACGAGGAGCTTAGTGACGAGGATGAGGCGATGATCCTGCGGTCGTCAACGACTGGGCTCAACGAATTCCTAATTACGTTCCTTGGTCGCGTCTTTACGCTTTTGGAGAATTTGCCAGATGCATCTAGGGTCCGAAGCGGTTCCCCTGAAGAGTATGTGGTCAACCAACTACCTGCTGCTTTTACGCCACTGCTTGCTGCCCTCTCTCCTGAGCTCTACGACATTGCGCTCGACAAGATTGCGAACTTCATCACGAACCATGTTGTTCACCAAGCCAAAGACGCAATTGCATTCATCTGTAACAGCCTTGTCAAGATCAACCCTGAGAAAGCTCTGAAGCGTCTGTTGCCCCATCTCTTGGCAGGTATCCGGACTGAAATCGATGAGATTGGCGCGGGATCGACGCGAACAACAGGCGCCGAGGTGCTCCCACGCGATCGTGCGCTTGTCTGGAACCTCTGCATTCTTAGCATGTGTGTTGTCCATGTTGGTGACGCAGTTCTTGAATGGAAGGACGAGCTCTTTGAAATTGCAGAATACATGCAGCAGAAGTGCCGCGGTACGCCCACTGTACATGTTTCCAACTTCATTCATCACTTGTTACTTAACCTTACATGCACCTACACCATCGATTACTCCATCTACGAGGAAAACGAACTTGAACAGGGCTTGTCAACAGAGTCGTGGGGTAGGCAGGTTGATATTAAGAAGCTGAACATCAAGTGGCACAAACCGAGCTCCGAGGAGATTGACTTCGCTGTCAAGCTTTTCGAGACTCACGCCAACAACTCCATGAAGGCACTCAAAGCCCTTACGCAACCAGACTCACCGATTAAACGCGAAGGCACCGGCAAAGATTGGTCTGATGAAGTCTCTCGTAACCTTGTTCTCTTACGTCTGATCATTTCCGGTATCTCAGTCTTATTTGATGTCCGACATGACCAAGTCACCGATGGCGCCGAGTCGGATGACGACTCTGATGCAGATGCAATGGATACAGAAGGCATCGACGACGACGCTGGCCTTGGAGAAGCCGAAGATGAAGAGGTCAAGCCTACGTTCCAGTACGAAGCTGGCTACCCGCTGCGCCGTGGCGATGACAACTACAATCTCATCCACGACCTTCGCGGACAGGTTGGCCATATGCTGCACAACGTGCATCAATTCTTGATTGAGAAGCAGCCCGATGACGTGCCCTGCTTCAATTCTCTGTACAATGCTTACAGGTCGTGGTTCATCGATGTTGGCATTGAGCGGTCTGCTCATGTGCTTGACAGAATATCCCGATTGTTGGAGAATGACGAGCGACCTTTCAGGTTCAGCGGACTGCGAAAGCAGTATCCACGACCTTTACTGGTTCGACGCGCAAACGTCTATCATCTTCAGCGACTACGCCACAACGCTAATCCGCGACCCAAGACAGATCTCGACATGATCTTGCTGCTTGATCTCGCTGAATCTAGTATCTCAGTCTACACAGAGATCCGACGCACGGCGCAGACAGCCAACGAATCAGCCGTTAAGTGCGTGCTGGGCGCTAGGCCCCTTGTCATCCCACCTCTACTAGATGCCTTTGTCAAGGCTGTGGCCGAAAGCGACTACCCTCGTATCAAGGGTGCCATGTTTACACTTCTCTTTGGCAGCCTAGCGAAGACTATCAGCCGCGACTGGCGCTTCACACCCAAGCTCATCAAAGCTTTCATTGAGGTCACCGGTGCCGATAAGCCTTCAGTGCAGAAGCTTGCGACCAACGCCACGTTCCAGATTATGGACATGGGTAAAGCAATGGAGCGCATGGTTATCCTGCCGAAGGAGGTTGTAGAGGCCATCGCATACGCCATCGACTCTAGCGAGGGCGACAGTGTACACACCAAGGTCACCAAGCGTCGGGACTACATCAAGAAGAAGCGCGCTCGCATCGAGGGCAAGAAGTCTGAGCTGTCCAAGGAGCTTGTACATATCGCCAATACTGAGCACTGGAAGAAGGTCAGTAGGACCGCCGCCATCATTGTCAACTTGGGAATGCGCTACGACAGCATTGCTTCCGACGAGATGATCGACCTCGTCGCGAAGGGATCCATCGATCAACATCCCAGCCTCAGAGGCCTCTATGCTGGTGCGCTTATCGGCTTGTACTCGGTCATTCAGACCCGTGCGATCACGGGACACGACTACGAGAAGTACTTGCTCAGCGAAGAAGAGCTCCCAGATAAGATCTCGGTGCCGACTAGGCCAGAGGATCCAAATTGGACTGAGGAGTACCTTGCATCATTTGCGCAGCCAGAAGCCAAGTACTATGTCGACTTTGATTATCCTGGCTGGCTTGTATGGAACAAGAGTATGACCGCATTCAAGCCCAACGCACCGCAGCTATCATACGATGAGGTCGAATCTGGCGTCCGTCAGAAGATCGCGAAGCACCTAACTCGATCTTGGTTCTCCAACTACTTCGCCTTCATGAAGCAAGAGCCACGCGATAACAGCGCTGATAGGTTCCGTATGTCAAGCGCGATGGTTTTGACTCACTCCTTTGACCTCGTCTTCTGCGGCCTAACAGAGGCGACGTTCGAAGACATCAAGGACCTCACTCAATCCGTATACGCTGACGGCAGCGACAAGCATCAGCACCGCGCCACCGCCGAGATTATGGCCGCACTACTATCATGCGCACCAGATCTCAAGGCAGATCAGCGTGAAGCGGTGTGGGAGTACGTTTTCCCCATTGTGCGTGGAATCTTCCAGGACGGTCTGACGCCAGAAAACTCTGGGTACTGGACCACTTTCCTTCATGTTGTGTTGCAATCGAAGGATCCACGCCGAGGATGGCCGTTGGTCGACTGGCTAGCGAGCTTCCGCCTTGATATGGAGTCCAACGCCGCCTTCAAAGAGAGCTCCAAGGTACATCTGCTTACGCAATGTATTTGTGACGCGGGTTGGCACTTCCGTCTCGAGAAGCCGATCTTGGAGGATTTCATGAAGCACCTCGACCATCCATACAAGGGTGTGCGAGAGGCCATGGGCCAGACCATCGCGAGCATCTTCAGGACGCGTTACCACGAATCATACAAGGATGTCGACACGCTTATCAAGGCTCAGAAAGACGCTTCTTCGATTGGTGTCCGCCCGTATCAACCTACAGATGAGTTCTCCAAGACCATCACTGAAGTCTTCGATCGCCTCGAGGTTTGGCGCCAGGAGCGTCCTGCAGGCCAGCAGACACCTTCGTCATACACGTCAGGTGGTAAGACGGTTCTACTCTGGCTTGACTCTACGCTATCATCGTACGAGTGTACGTCGCTTGTCAAGTTCTTCCCCGACGTTTTCATGGAGCAGCTGCTACACATGATGGACATCAAGGAAGACCCCGAACTCCAGTCGCTAGCGTATCACGTCTTCCGCCATCTACCGAATATCCCACATCGCCAAGGTGAGGATGCAGACTTCATCGCTGCTCTCATTCGCATTGGACGCAATGCAACAAGTTGGCATCAGCGTCTTAGGATCTTGATCAACATTCAGGTCATCTACTTCCGCCGACTCTTCCTCATGAGCGAGGAGCAGCAGCAGAGCATGTTCGACTGCGTCTCTGCCATGCTCTCAGATACTCAGCTCGAGGTACGCATGGGTGCTGCCACCACTCTATCGGGCATGATTCGTTGCTCGCCCATAGCATTCCGCGACCGCCAAGTCTCCACGCTCAAGGAGAAGTTCACCAAGCAACTCAACAAGAATCCATTGCCAAAGAAGCGCAATCCAGGAACGCCGACAACAGAGCAAGGCAAGCTTGTCCTGACGCGCCACGCAGCTGTGCTAGGTCTCGGTGCGCTTATTCAAGCCTTCCCATATCAGAGCCCTCCGCCAGCTTGGTTGCCTGATGTACTGGCTACCCTGGCTAGGAAGGCTGCAGCCGACCCAGGCATGGTTGGCAAGAGTGTCAAGACTGTTCTCGCAGACTTCAAGAAGACCCGCCAGGATACTTGGCACGTTGATGTCAAGGTAAGTTTTCATCCTCAACCGAACTACGATCCGTACTAACTGTGACCTCAGGCTTTTGAACAAGAGCAACTGGAGGACCTTGAGGGTGTGTTATGGAAGAGCTACTTTGCATAGATGACGGCTAGGCAGATTGCCATCCAAAATTGGACGCTATTAACGACGCTCGGTGATACCATAAACAGCATGCATGTATTATAAGATAGATCGGACAGGTTATGACAACGAGCGATATGAAGAGGCTCTGCATCCATGGCGTCTAGCGGAATTAGCATCTTCTAGATAGTCTTGCTTACTCAACGAACTTTGTTTCTTAACGTGCTTACTCAGTCGCGACCCGAACTTCGCCCCTGATGTTTAAAGCTGCACTGCCCCTCCCCCACTTGGGAAGCTTAAGCGTACCTGCGCTGACATCACATCTCGACGACTCTACCAACAGCGAATATACTGCTGCACTACACGGATAAATTACACTCTTTTCCCAGCAATCTCTATATTAACCGCTCTACAATGCCATTGACCGTGCTTTCCGATTCGGACGTGCGTACCCTTTTACTGCAACTCACGAAGCAAGACATTCTCGATCTGCAGCAGAATCTTGCGGATGCGCTGCACCACTACTCTACCAGTACCGAAGAAGACGATAACAATGGGTGTTGTGAAAGTTTCCAGTCTGCAGGGACAAGCCTAAAGAGCAAAGATGGTGGATTAATGACTGTCACGCCGGCAAGCAGGTATGTCGCTTCTAGCAGCTATGAACGCAGAATGATTGTATTGACTGACCCTTGCAGCAACGATGGTCTTGGTGTCAGGATAACAACGCGACTGGAGTCGAGTTCTTCAGATACGGCCTCTGTTACTTCGTCGATGGACTCCCTCGCACTCTCCCATTCGTCAACACCAGCAAGCAAGAGTTCGGCAACCACCGCATCGAGATCAACCTCTCTTTCTGCATTCCAGACTTCTCCATCAAATGCCAGTCTAACTCTCTTTGACCGTTCTGGTAACCCTCGGGCTTTGTTGAACTCGTCAGAGATGACAGCTTTCCGCACCGCCCTCGCAAGCACAATGCTCTTTAAGAAGCGAGCAAACGTGCATGATGTGGTAGTGTTTGGAGCAGGAAAGCAAGCCTACTGGCACATACGGCTCGCGCTCCTTCTCCGAGGCGACGACGTCCACCACCTCAATATCATAAACCGAGACTTCGAGCGCGTGCACCAGCTACTGGAGAGACTATATAACCCACATGAAGCGCCGCCATCGAACTTCAATCCAGATCCATCCTACGTTCCAACATATCGGAAGGCAGCAGGAGAAGGGGCGAACGAAGGACAACAAGACCTACATCAATATCTACCTCGCCCCAAGATACAGATACTCACCCCAGGACACGGCGAGTATCCACGTCTCCTCCATGCCACTCTACGGTCCTCAAGCTGCATTTTCCTATGCACACAATCTCCAACACCTCTGTTCCCCGCAGCCATCCTCACAAATCCCGAAGGCAGAAAGAAAGGTCGCTACATAGCAGCCATTGGTTCCCTCTCCCCTCACAGCACAGAACTCCACTCAGATATAATCAAACAAAACGTAGCACCTGAGCACGGCCACCGACATTTCCACAAACATGCGCAACAAGGAGGCGCGATAGTGGTGGACAGCGTGGACAGATGCCTAAAGGAAGCTGGAGAGATTGTGCAAGCAGGTTTGGGTCCGGAACAAGTCGTCGAGATAGGCGAGCTGGTCATGTTGAAGCGGGATGCGGAGAGGAGAAGGAGAGAATGTATGGCTGGCAAGGGTATAGAGGCTGAGGGGCTGGATGTGGGTGGTGTGGAATTGGGTGAATGCGAGATGAACAAAAACGAAAAGAAGAAGGCGAGCAAAGGCGGTAGTAAAGAGAAGGAGAAGCATCGTGAGAGCGAGGACAAGGCGCACAAGAGTCTGATTGAGTGGTTGGTCAAGGGTAATGTGATATACAAGAGCGTTGGACTGGGCCTCACGGATGTTGTAGTGGGTGGAGATCTTGTCCGAATAGCGGATGAGCGCAATATCGGCACGAGGATCGAGAACTTTTAGAAAGGGTCGTCGCATCCATCACTGGAGTTGGTACCAGGCCTCGAATACCTGGACTCATGCGAATGCATCTAGAGGCGGTGCCGAGAGAATCGACCATATTCTACAAAAACGAAAGATGTATCATAAGAATTCGAGCATCACAAGCAAACAAAATATGCGAATGGCGTGCGTTATCGTGATTGATTCCAGTCAATGCAGTCGTTTGCCGACCGCTTTTAACCCTCCTAAACTCCGTTGGTATTGTGAACCGACTATATGCAGAGGTAAGAGACACGCCGTAAAGTCATCATGAAATATTCAAAGCACCTCAGGACCTGCTTAGATCTTGATAGCGCTCTCAACAGCCTTCCTGCGCTTCTCCATGCGGGCGTTGGCCTTGGCACCCATGATACCACCTCCCCAGTGACGGGCAGCGTCCTTGTGGTGTGACTCGAGGTAGCCGTCGTTGACAGCGGTGACGAGCTTCTGGAGCTCGTTCTTGTCCTCGGAGCGGACCTCGGTGAGGGCGAGAACAGCGGCGGTCTTCTGGTGGACGACCGTACCGAGACGGGCCTTGCCCTTGACAATGACGTAAGGGACACCTAATGAATGTCAGTTGATGTGCCATATGAAGTTTGCGCATTCCTAGCACTTACCCATCTTCCTGCAGAGAGCAGGGAGGTAGACAACGAGCTCGATGGGGTCGACGTCGTTGGCGATCAGGACGAGGGAAGCCTTCTTGTTCTCGATGAGGCCAACAACGTGGTTGAGACCGTACTTGGCGACGTAGGGCTTCTTGCTGACATCCTCCTTCTTCTTGCCCTCAGAGACGGCGGTAGCCTCCTTGGTGAGACGCTCCTTCTTCTCGGCCTTGGTCTCGGGACGGTACTTGTTGAGGATCTTGAAAGCCTGGGTGGCAAGGTTACGGTCGGCAACGTGCTGGAACTGGGCAATCGCCGGTGGGACCTTCAAGCGCATGTTGAGGATCTTCTTCTGGCGCTGAAGGCGGACGTAAGCGCTACGCGTTGTCAGTATCTGCAGAGTACGGTTGGGTTGGGGGTTGCTTACGGCCATCGGACCATGCGGCCGACGTTGCGCTGGGGCTGGATGTCCTGACCGATGCCATAGTTGCGAGGACGCTTCTCGATGAGAGGGTTCTGTTGCTTGTTAGCGCTTGCATGCAAAATCGTGTAGAATGGGCAGACCTTTTGCTTCTTGGCGGCAGAGGCCTTAGAGGTGGCCTGGGGGAAAGCCGCAGGCTTCTTTCCGGATCCTTTGGGAGGCATTGTCGAGGCTGTCATAGAGAACAGAAACCATTAGCGAATGTTCATTCACTATAGGTCTGAATCTCGTAAGAGCGAGAGGGCTTTTCAGCCGCTCTGCACTCTAGCCATCATTTGTATGCAACATGCTCGTAAAGAGACATGCGATTGATATGCTACCGAGCATTCATGGCGAAGATATGCGCTTACCTGGTGTGTTGGCGGCGGTCGACGAAGGGTGAGATTGGCGACGATGGACTTGACGAAACGTTCGAAAGCGGGCGCAAAAGTTGTCGCGACCGAAATCCAGATAGGCGAGTGCGTGCGGGTGTGGAACAAGGTTTCGCCGGCGCTAGTGCTGGCCCAATCGGAGCGTGGCACTTGGTTTTCGACCATCAACCACGACAACCTCAATTCCATGACAATGAACACGTTTGGCCTTAGTGGCAAGGGACGGATCACGCAACTGATCACCATCTTCTGTCTGTGGAAAGCATTGCTTCTCTTGCTTGCAGCGTTCTGTCCAGGTCCTGGCTATGACACCTCCGCGCTCATATTGTTCGACACGTACTATCGACGGCACCATGAATTCACCCTTTTCGCTCGACATGAGCGTCTCGCTCTCAACCTACTTCGTTGGGATGCACTGTACTTTGTGAAAGCAGCTGAGCGGGGTCTGTTCCACGAGCAAGCGTGGGCCTTCAGCGGGGCGTATTCGTATCTTCTGAGACTAACCGGTCAATGTGAGCAACGGTGGCCCAGTTCTTTGGCTCGGCACTGATATCTCCTAGTCATGGCTGGTAATACACAGGCCTCCCTGCACTACTATGTCCTGGCCGGAATCATCCTTTCTAGCGTCTGCCACCTTCTCTCTGTGCTAGTGCTGTATCGCCTTTTGACCTTGGTTCTGGAACCACAACGGCGACAGATCATCCCATTCATCGCCGCTGTCTTGCATATTCTGACACCAGCATCTCTGTTCATGTGTGCACCTTATGCGGAAGCCATGTTTTCACTGCTGAATTTTGTGGGGATGCTCTTCTACGCTCAATCTCGAGCTTCAGTTGGAACAGGAATGTCTTCAATCCAAGAGGATCTCCAGAAACTTGGCTCTGGCCTTTGTTTTGCTGCAGCAACACTCATGCGGAGTAATGGCCTACTGAGTGGCGTCATTCTCTTATACGATGTTGCAAGGTACATGCCTTTGGTTCTTTCTGCGCAGTTAAGTATGCGTGATTTGCGAAGGATTACCGTCACATGTGTGGCTGGCAGTCTTATAGCGTTGGCATTCGTTGGGCCGCAGGTTCTGGCATATGCGGAATTCTGTGACCGAGAGCAAGGCTCTGGAACCAGGCCGTGGTGTGACAAGAGCTTCCCAAGCATTTACTCGTGGGTACAGAGCTACTATTGGTGAGTAATCCCCACACAGCATGTTCCTAGTCTGACCTCTTCCAGGAACGTAGGACTCTTCCGCTACTGGACTCTATCAAACCTGCCCTTGTTTTTACTAGCGGCCCCTGTTTTATGGCTGCTTCTTACATCGAGTGTTACCATTCTCCGCAGCGGCGTCCAGCACCCGTTACATGGGCGCCCCGTACCCCGGACTAGTGGAACAACCAAACCCAGGGATGGAACCTCCGCGATATGCAAGCTACCGGAATTAGCCCTACCACAGCTAATACTGGCTGTAACGGCCGTTACCAGTTTCCATGTCCAGATTGTAAACCGAATCGCTTCCGGTTATCCGATGTGGTATCTTGTTGTGGCTACGTGGTTGGCAGACTCGCAAAGCACAATTCGTACAGAAAAAGAATCGCAGAAGACAAGATGGTATATTCAAGGTGGTATCATATATTGCTTGGTTCAGGGGATGCTATATGCCAACTTTCTCCCGCCAGCCTGAAGCTCAACTCAAGGACTTTCTCTTGAGACAAACCGGCAATGTGTTAGATGGCCGACGTAATCGACCTGTAGTTATTCTCCTGCCACATTTGACATGTGTGCATCGGGAACCATTTCTTGAGCAAGAAAAGCGAATCATGCTAAGGAAAGAAGAGGTCAAGAATGTGGAACACCAGCGATACGCAATCAAAAAGACGAATACCAACTTCACATTCTTGTTACCCCTCACATCACCAACGGTCTCATTCTGTCTCGGTAAACGGGCATGTTCCACAACTGCGTAAGCTTGTCGCACCTACAAGTTGGTGGCGTAAAGCCTACGGTCTAAGTGTTGAATGCAGACGCCTAGACAGCTAGTACGACACGGTCCATCCTAGTGAAAACGCCCGTCATCAGACATCGACTCTCCACTACGCGCATTTCGCAGATTCTACAAGACTTGAGGATATGTGAGGACGATAACTGGGGAAAATCAATGCCGATCAATGCCAAATACTGGTGACTACTTACAAGGCCCATTTTGAGGAAATGCGCTCCTTCAGACTAAGGCCCGTAGCGTTTACATGAAGCTTCGTATTACGAAAAAGGACAAAGGTTTAGTTGAGAAGCTACGGTCATGTAAGGTACTCCACAGTCTCACTGCTCGTGTCGCTGCTTAGGAGTTTCGGCCATCACAAGTGTTGAGACATACACTCTAGAACGGGCTTTTAGGGCGAGGTTTGAGGATCGCTTGGAGTGGCTGAGCTCTCTCTAGCCTGTCATGGAACGGCTCCTTGACAGTATCGTACCTGCGTAAGCTATGGACGCTGATCGTCGAGTAAAGGACCGGATCGCTGTCTAGCCACTGGAAATGCGAATCAATGGCGATCTGCTGTGCCAGCACACTACTTCATTTCCAACAAGTTTATACACAACCAAGGTCAGGAGGGTTAAACCTTACTGCATGATGGGACATATTGGGCGAGGCAGAACATTGCAGTACCCATCGCTTGTCCCCACATGACCTACTACTACTGACATATCGCTGATGTCGCAACGACGACTACGACCTCATGGACACTAAAACGCCTTTTTGAGACACTGACAGTACCCTAGTTTCTAAGCCAGGGACCTTCGCTTGAGCATGATGTTCACTGTCATGTTTTACACAGGCGCCACCGATACTACTCACTTTGCCGTAGCGAGGGCAAGAAGCGACATGAAAATGGATAGCGGAGCCTTGGGCTCAGTATGTTTGTAACTAGTCCCTTCGATGACGACAGCGACTTATAAAAGCTGCTCTAGCCCCTTGAATGATAGGTGTGCTCATCAACCCAGAACGACCTACACTTGTTGCAAAGTCAAAATGAAGTTCTCTACTTTCGCTACGTTGATCAGCCTTTCTGTAGTTTTGGCAGCAGTTCTCGATACTAGGCAAGAATGCTCCCAGAATGACTGTTATCGCGCAGTCTGGCGTGACGGCGGATTACCTCGTATGATTCAAGCTGGACAGGACTGTCAAGACTTCCTCACTACAAGCGTCATCTGGAACCCGATGTTTGTAGCCCACAAAAGCTACATGAATTCTCTGACAATTAGATAAAGCACCACCCTTACGGTCATTACTCGAACAACCTCTACCACGACGACACCGTGCTCTCCGACATTGACACCCACCGCTACGAGTCTCATAGCGCTCCCAACATCATCGGAAGATAACAAACTATGGATTCGACAAGTTCAGCCCACTGATTGGTCTACAACGACGGTCTTTGGTTCTCAGCCTTCCTACGCCACACAAGACTGTAACTCACAAGCATACTCATCCGCATGTAGGTGTGCGAACATCACTACAGCTATAGTCACCTATCTCGGAACTGTAAGTCGTTTGCTGAATGAGACAGTGTGCAGGCTGATCATATATCACAGACTGTGACCAATACCGCGACCACAACCATTACCAGTATCTCGACGACTAGCACGTCGTGCCCAGTGTTTACTCCTTCATCTTCAGCCAACTCTCCGACCTCATCAAGCACACATACATCTTCTTCATTATCTAGCAGTGTCACTAGTAGCGTGATCTCGAGCACATTGTCATCCACAAGTACAGGTAGTTCTTCTTCAAGCTCGGCTACATCATCGGTTAGCACGGGTAGCTCTTCTTCGAGCCCAACCACTTCATCGTCTAGTACGGGAGGCTTTTCATCCTCGCCGACTGAATCTAGCAGCTCATCGAGCACACCAACTACTTTTAGCTCTTCCAGCTCTTCAACCTCTGCCTCGACAGCGCCAACTACAGCGTCTTCCAGCTCTGGTAGCTCGTCGATTATCGAACTGCCTACTACTTCGGGTACCTCATCCACAGCATCAAGCAGCTCGTCGACTACTTTAGACGAAAACCCTATCACAAGCAACACGCTGAGCTCTTCCAGTTCTTCATCAAGTGCCACACCAACGAGCTCATTGTCCTCCGTTACTTCTTCCGAGAGTCTTTCCAGCAGCTCTTCTTCGAGCTCATCCGACACTTCAAGCTCTATGAGCAGCCGTACTTCTTCCGAAAGCTCTAGTAGTAGCACATCGTCTGCCTCGCTTAGCAGTTCAAGTGTCTCATCCACAAGCACTTCATTGGGCTCATCCAGAAGCATCCCGACAACTTCCACTAGTAGCACTGGATCCGAATCGTCAAGCAGTATAATTCCGACGTCAAGCGATTCGAGTTCGTCGTTTAGTAGTATCTCGTCGTCCACAGCAAGTAGTACAGACTCATCGTCATCGCTGTCATCATCTACTAGCATGACATCGACTTCCAGTGGTTCGAGCACGTCGGCTAGCAGCAGTGCTTCATCCTCGACCAGCAGCACAGAGTCATCAACCTCCTTACCCTCATTTTCTTCTTCATCATTTGGCACTACAACGGTCTCTTCATCCACTGGTACATCATCGACTACGTCCACGACGAGCGCAACACCCAGCCCACCCACCTGCGGAGGTGATGGCGTTGCACTTTGTGACGGCGGCTGCCACGACCTCAAAACCGACGTTCTTCACTGTGGTCGCTGCAACAATGCCTGCGCTGCGAATAAAGGATGTTTCAACGGAGTCTGCGCGTCCTTCCCTTGTGATTCCACTTGCGCGTTCGACCGTCTGTGCGGTTCCGGCAACGGGACCACGATATGTCGCTGTGCAACAACCACGGAAGGCGCTGGTGTCTGCTACAACAAGGACGGAACTGACTGTACGGACCCTGCTATTACCCAATGCAGGCTCTCAAGTGAATGCCCCGTTGGTATGGCTTGCATGCCCAACATCTGTGACTGTGGAGATCAAAGCAAGGGAATCTGTGTTGGCACGGCTGGATGCGGAGACCAGGGAACGAGCATCATGAGAGGACTAGTTAGGATTGGGGAGATGGAGAGGCGAAGGAGGACCGTGAGGGGCTTGGCGAACTCTCTTTGAGGGGAGATACGGAGCGAATAGGCCATGGGAGTGGCCCGGGTGTGTGGTAGCATACGCAGGGAGATGGGTGGCATCGTGTCTTGTTATTTGGGGAAAGTTTGGCTGCTCGATACATACTACCTAGGTAGTGAGCGTTGTATAATGGTTTTCACAACACAATATACATCCTTCGCTTCTATACTTCGGCATCGCTTGCCGTATTGTGAAAAACACTCGACGTCAGTGCGCGATAGGCTTCCTCTGCATAACAACACGGATGGCTCTCGCTTTGTTATGTCGCGTTGTTGTGGGCGGTCAATCCTCCCGAGGCCAGATGCTAGCTTCTTCCATCATGTGAGCAACACAGACACCAAAACACAATAAAATGATGTGCCAGAGACTTGGGCCAGAGGTTTGCGACCGCGAACATGCAGGATGCGGTGTGATTGGGGAGATGAAGTTCGTGTGTGGAGAGACGTTTTGTCGGCACCCTAGCAGCAGAACAGCCATGGGCAAACGGTTCCTCCAGGTTTCCATGCCTGACGACGATTATGACGGATGCAAACTATAAGCGCATGAATATGGCCGTCGATAGAAGTTAGCGCGTCACGGTGGCATGCATTGGCGTGCACCCCACATGCTAGCACGCGTGGTTGCTGGGACGATCGCCCGCATGTTTATGGGTATCCGCAAACGGACGGTCGACCTGCCTCATCATCGCCTTCCTCTAATATGTCCGCCATCCTTCTGCTATAGACAATTCACGTTTCAAGCCTTCTCTTCCCGGCCCCGGCCTCAGTACACGCTTCCACAATTATCTTTTTTTCTGGAGCAGCATCATGTCGACGCCGGACATGGCCGCACCACCCGCTGCAGGGCACCGACGCAACAAATCCTCTGCAGTGCTCAAGTCTATTATTGTAAATAAAGGCCACAGGCGTTCGCCGACCGAGGGCGCTGCGCTGCACACCGCTCAGATATCCAACCCGCCATACATGCCTGTCTCCAACTTCCAGGCGCCCTTGCTACCGCCAGACCACCCCCATAGCCAATTGCGCGCGGCCAACCAGACAGAGAACGACCCCCTCAACCCGCCGTCGCCTCGCAAGTCGCAGGACGCCAAATCGAGCCCCAAGAAGAGCCTGCACAAGAAGACGCTCAGCTCCGTATCGCTGCGGTCACTGGCGAAGAAGGAGGACAAGTCCGCTCACAAGAAATCGTTCGACGCGCGGCGAGCGCAGGAGGAGATTGAGGCAGGCGAGAAGCCCAAGAAGACGAAGTCGTCGACCAATCTGGCTGCCATGTTCGGCAAGGGCAGGAGAGACAAGTCACCCGTCAAGGAGAGCAGAGACAAGGAAAACACCACACCACCCCGCACCTCCTATGCACAGGCCCCACCGCGCACTCCCATTTGGGCCGAGTTCAGCTCCCAGCAGGAAGTCACCACCACGAGCAAAGTCCCTCTGAACGACCAGCGCCGGAGCGTCGAGGACGAGATCGCCCTCTACACACCGCAAGACTACTCGCCCACCAAACAGCGCAACTTCTTCGAGACTGGCCAGCCCTCGCTCCGACCTACCCAGAAGGAGCGACCCAAGTCCATGTTTGTTCCCAAGTCGACTTCCACGGCATCGTTACTCGAGACCTTCTCGCGCAAGCGGAGCAACGAGCGTGTTCCTCTGTCCGACACCAAGGGCAACGAGGGACGCACCAGAGAGAGCTCTCCTACCAAGCCGCCGAGACCCATACTCAGTAGAGCGAGTACCGACACTGGCAGCAAGGACTACAGCCTCAAGGATATGGCACCTCCGCCAAGTCCTACAAAGAAGCAGAACCGAGTCATGGCCGCCGTCGCTGCCTTTAACGGAAAGTCCAAGCAAGCTGAGAGTGCCCCGGCTTCTGCCAAACCTGATCCTAAGGTGGTAGACGCCGAGTTCGAGGAGGTTCTGGTAAGTGCTCTCTCGATATCTAGCTGATCCCTCTACTAACAACATCAGGAATCCCGAAATATCCCCGCCCACCAGCGTGCGCAGATGCGGACACTGAAGCTAGAGGTCAAGGCCGACTTTGTTCGAATGCACAAGCTTGACATTCCACAAACCTCGAAGACAAACTCTGCACATTCTTCCATTGGAGAGAACACCAAGCAGGTACCACAGAAGTCATCCAAGTCTCGACACGGATCTGCTGTTGAAGATGCAGAGGATGAGGCGCAAGACAAGTCAGCAAACTCAACTAAGCGTGAGCGTCCAAGGAGCCGAACCTTTACCTTCAACAGGAGTGACTCTCCTACAAAGAAGCAGAAGGGCGGCGAGTTGGGCGAACGAAAGACGTCGTCAAAGCCAGCTCCTATCCCCAAATCTCCCTCTATGAGATCTCTGAGGTCTAACGCTTCTGACCGATCTGTGTCCAACGGAGCCAAATCTGTCAAGGCCGACGAGTTCATCTCCTACATGAAGAAGACCCCCAAGCCACAGAACGTCGAGGTCGGCAAGCTGCACAAACTCCGCTTGTTGATCCGTAACGAAACTGTCGACTGGGTTGACAACTTCATCCAGGACGGTGGTATGACTGAGCTAGTCGCACTCCTCCACCGGATCATGGAGGTTGAGTGGCGCGAAGACCACGAAGACACTCTTCTTCACGAACTCCTCCGCTGTCTCAAGGGACTCTGCACGACTGCTACCGCTCTCAAGCAGCTTAACGAGATCTCATCGACACTGTACCCAGCCTTGCTGGCTATGCTTTTCGACGAAGAGCACAAAGGTCCGAGCGAGTTTACTACGCGTGAACTCATTATCGAGATCATCTTCGCTCACATCTCCATGGCACCAGAGGCTGAACTGGAGACTCGCGCTACCGAGTTGATGAAGTATCTCAAGGATCCAGTCAAGGAGAAGCAGGCATCCACTGTTCCGTTCATTCTACAGATGCACCAACCACGACCCTACCAAGTATGGTGCAAAGAGCTGTCCAACGTCACCAAGGAGGTTTTCTGGATCTTCATCCATCACCTCAACGTCATCCCTGTTCCACCCAAGCCGACAGGAGACAGGTCTTACGCTAAGACTCACTTCCCCGGTCAACGCGCCATTGTGCCCGCAGCTCCCTACGTTGGTGGTGTAGAATGGGATGCGACCAACTACCTCGCCACACACATTGATCTCCTCAACGGCATCATAGCTTCACTCCCCACCCGCTCAGCACGTAACGAATTCCGCCAGGAACTCAAAGTCTCCGGCTTCGAGAAGCTGATGGGTCACCTCCGCGCCTGCAACCCCAAGTACTATGGCGCTGTTCACGACAGCGTCAAGGTCTGGATCGGCGCTGCACTTGAAGACGATTGGGACGTCAAGACTGTGCGTATGGGCTCTGACGGCAACGTGAGCCCAGCCAAGCAAAGCCCCAAGAAGAAGACCGAGCCTCCGCCACAACTCCAGGCACCACCTAAGATGGATGTCGGCCTTGGTCTCGGATTGGGCTTTGAGAGGGAGATTGCGATCGGCAGCAAGAGTATCGTGGATGACGATTGGATCTAAACTGTCGGATCACTATTCGACATGGCTACCCATCATCTGTTACCGCTTTGAATGCTCTCGACTATCTACCCACTTGGATACCACCTCACCCACTACGCATCTACAAACAACCACTGCATTGATTTTTCCAACGGCGCAAAACGGATACATATCGGCGTTCATCACCTCTCCATCTCACGTCCATGCATTCACACCGGTCAATCCTTCGTTTTCCACCACGCTCTCTTTGGATCTACCTATGGTCGAGTCCAAAATCCCTACCTTATTCACGACTTTAGCATGACATGACTTGACGACCGACACGGCTGGTTCCCTGGGACGACGTTGTGTTTTTACTCTCTCTCCCTTTCGGACACAGATACATGAAACTTGTGTATATACTAGTTTTGGAGCCCTGTTTTGTTTTTTTGTTTTCTTGGATGCATCTTTATGGGGCGTATAATGTTGGACTGTGGTGTTTGGGTAGTCCTTGCGCATTGCGAATCTAGTGGTCTATCTTCACTATTATCTTCTCGTGATGACGTGTGGTGATGATTGTTTATCATATATTGGTAAATGTGATACAAAAGCCCTACGCAGGACTATGAATATTCTATGTGGGGTATCTGACAAGTTTCACAACCAACTCCGTCAATCCAGTGCATGCCGCTAAATCATAACTCCATCTACATCGTGTGCTTGACAAACTTCAAGCCTTCTTCTTGCCTTTTCTTCGGCCCTTCTTCTCGGCGACTTCCACCGTTCCGCCCTCGACTTCACCCTCTTGCAGCCCCATGACTTCATTCGCCTGCATCTCCTTCAACTTCTCCTGGCCTGAGATGAAGAAGCTCAAATCGCGGTTCTGCTCCTCAAGGTCCGCTTTCTGCGCATCAAGCTCCTTGACTCTGTTCTCCGCTTCTTCGGCCTTCTTTTCCAAGTGTTTGATGCGTTCCATAAGAGACTCGTTCACAATCTGCTCTTCCTTGTACTGCTTGGTGAGTTTGCGAGCGAGGTCGGATGCTGACGCTGCTTTCTGAGCGTTGCGAGCGGATTCCTTTGTGAGAGAGGCGATGGTGGCTGTTGCTTCTTCGTGCTCAGTGGATAGCTTGTCGAGTTTCTGAGACAATGAAGCAACAGAACGGCTTGCTTCGTCAGCGGTGGAAGCTGCTTTTGCCGCTTTGTCGACTGCACGCTCAAGCTGTTCTTCAAAATATGCGCGTTGAGATTCGAGTTGCGAGGTAAGTAGGTACGCGTACTCCATACCCATGTTATCCAGCTTCTCGCGTGGTACGGTGTCGTTGGAGTAGCCTGTCATGCCGGGTGCACTGAAGGACTGGTTAGAGGCTGGCATGTCGACGAGCTTGCCGTCTGCTTTGTTCTGTATGAGTCGATGGACGTAGCCATCACCTGCATAATCCCAGACGTGTTGCGTTACCACATCCATGGCATAGGTATGACTCGTTGCCTCATAGTGTGCGAATGCGTGCGCCGAGTCGTAGCGACCACACCCTATGTTGCCGCAGATCAGACAGATCCAAAGATTTTGTGTGGATCCGCAGACGCTACACTCATTATCCGGGCTCTCGCCATCAGCGCCACGGTTCAAGGCAAAGGCATCATTTTGTGTGTAGCGGCAGACTGGACAGCCTGAGCCTCGCCACTTCTCAAGGCAAGCGCAGTGAAAGACATGCTGGCAGAGAATCGTCAAAAGCCCTGTTGTTTCGTCCATGCGTTCGAGGCAGACTGGGCAGGTGGGTAACTCTACCAAAGCAGGCGTAGGTGGAGCGTGCGGTTTTGCGGTGAGGGAAGTAGCGATTGGTGGGCCCTCAACTGGCGAAGAGACGTTGCCAGCTGGCGGGAGAGGTGCAGTAGGTTGTTCGGTCGGTGCGGGCGCAAACGGATCGTTCGTAATATCGGGATATGAGGTAGGATCGCGGTTCGAGTCGCCGCTCTGAAAATTGATCGACTTGACGAACACGACGTGACAATACTCAGGCTATCGATGTTAGCTATCGCTCCTTGACTGCAGCGATACGTTCTCTTACCTCCATACTGTTGAAGGCCTTGCCGTCCCATTCTTTTCTCCACGCTCTAGCTCTCTCGGCTTCCCGAAACTTCATCAACACCATGTACTTGTTCGCTCTGCTTGTCCGGATAAGTCTGAAGTGGGAAACCTCCTCTCTGGTCTGCTCGCCCATGAAGCCCAAGAAGTCGGATGGTGTCATATATGAGGGGACTGCTAGTATGCACAGGGTGGTGCAGTCTTCCTCATTGAATTCCTTGCTCGCTCCATCCACCTCGTCGTACAGCCCTGGTGTTTCCTGTCCATCGCGGTAGAGATGTACCACACCCCAGCCAACCTCTGTGTTCTTCGGTTCCGAGGGTATGAACTTGCCCTTTGTCGCGAGACCGCCGGTGTTTGGCGCGTGTGAGGGGTGCTTGAGGTGGTTGGCGCGAGTTCGATCAAGCTCAGTGCTGGTCGGGTTCATGTCGATGCTGAGTATAGATATGGTGTCGAAACGCCAGTCTCTGTGCGCAAAGCTCTGTGTTCGTCTGTGTCCCGGCCTCTTCGGAGGTTTGACGACCGGTACGGGACTATCGTGGTGGTCGGAGAACGATGGTCGCGTGCGCTGGCTGAATCGACGGGCAGTAGATTGGCGATCGCGAGAAGCAGTAGCTTGGCCGGTTTCACTACTAGAGGCTATGGGCTTTGTGAAGCTATTATAGGCGCGTGATGGCGGAGGGGGAGAGCCCCACGATGCTCGGCGATGGGCCGGAAGTCTCGAGAAGATGTCGGTTCGCGGCGGAGGGGTAAACGTTTTGTCCGGTGGTGAGCGCGAGGGATAAAGCTCCAAGGTAATGTGGAAGAAGTACGCCGGCATCAGGTGTTGTTTGAAGAAGTCCGCATTTCCAGCCAGTGTCGGACAATGTATGCGAACTTATGAATGTTAATGTGAACTGGACGTGTTTGCGACCTGAGCCGCGGCAGTGTGGGGCAAGCGCGTCACATCCCGCTTTCACTAGCGCTGGCTTAGTCTAGACGCGCACACCTTCGTAACAAGGGCACAAGTCAAACATTAAAAAGAATTTGTGAATAAAATTATGTATCTACTTCTTCATAGTAGTTGTGGTCCGTAGACGCTTACTGATGCAGCCCCGGATATTGTAAACGCCATAGCTATGCAAATGTAAGAAACATCGTATCCTAGCACACCTGCTGTTCCTACACCTAGGTGTACGGTAATGGACAGAGCCAGGCTAATAAGAGCAGTTCATAATGCCACCCGAACGAACAGGATTCGGGTGCCGTGTCGTGAAGTCATTCGCCAAAACGCGCGTGATGGGTATCGCTTTTGAACATGTGGGGAAACATTCGCGCCGGTTCCAAAGGTATGCTGGGTGTGTTTGTGTAGTCGTGTATTTCGCTGTGTTGAACGGAAGAGTGAGGAGGCCTAAGCCTCGACGTCGATTAATTCGCCTTCAGAGACGTCTTCGATCTCGTGGCCTCTAGCATTGACGACAATACGTCGTCCTCGTTGATCAGCGGGAACGCCGTCGCGCGAGGCACCGAAGTCAAGAACCTGATGTATTGTTAGCAAGAGCCCCGACGAAAGCCTTTACTGAAGGTGGGGCGCAGCTTAGAGGAGACGGGCTCCTTTTCGCTGTTAATTGCTTACCTCAATGTATGTCATGCTGTTTCGCTGAACAGCAGCAACGCAGCGACGCTCGTTGAACTTGACCTGCCAAACACCGCTCAGATCTGTGAGCAAGTCCTTAACGAACTCGCCCGTCTTCACGTTCCACATCTTGAGTGTTCGGTCAGAGCCAGAGATGACCTTCTGGCCATCATGCTGGAAGCAGGTAATGGCACCTGTGTGAGCACAGAGTCGGCTCTTGCATTGTCCGTTCTCCGGATCCCAGATTCGGAGGGTTGAATCAGCAGCAGCCGACACCAAACGCTCATGGCTCAAGTCGAGAAGACCAACAAGTGAGGTATGACCTTCAAGGGTGAAGATACAGGCACCTGTTTCCAGAGACCAGACCTTGACCATGTTATCCATCGAACCACTGATGCAACGGTTGCGCGCGTGGTCAAGGACGACGCTATACACCTTCTGCGAGTGGCCTTGGAGACGTTGCAGAACTTCTCCAGTCGAGATTTTCCACACTCGAACTGTACAGTCGTAACTACCACTGACGAGCGTGTCGCCGTGTGCAGCGATTGCACGTACTGAATGATGGTGCCCAGTTAGAGCGCGGATAAAGTACGGGTTGTCGTGATCGTTGGATGCCGCTGCAGTCTGCATGATGCCCCGGTCGCCTGGCTTGGGAAGCTTCCAAACACGGAGGGTGGAGTCTCGTGAGCCAGTGATGATGAGCTCCTCCTTCGGCATCATGATCGGCTGCCCGTCAAGGGTCTCACCAATCTGAGTTGGCTTGAGGATCACTAAGCACCGGACGGTGGATGTATGGCCCTGGAACACGTGTGTGCACTTTCCGTTTTCGATGTCCCATACTCGCACTGAGCGATCAGTCGAGCCGGATACAAGTGTGTTTCCCTCATACTGAAGAGCCCACACGCCACCCTCATGGCCCTCGAGGCGGCTTCGTAGCGCTCCTGTCTTGGTGTCGTAAACATTGATGTTAGTATCGTCACTACCAGTCAGGATCTTGTCTGTGTCGAATTGCAGACATGTCACTACGTGGCGCTGATGTGCGCGGAAAGCAATGTGCTTTGGTTTTGTGTCTACCGCCATCCAGCTTTTGCGGATGAGGTGATGTCTTTGGTACAGAGATTTGAAAAGATGCATAGCACGAAGGCCGGGCAAGCCAACGTTGGGATCAGAGATGGCGGCTTCTGCTCTCTTAGCAAAAGCATGCGGGCCCTCTTGATAATCTGCAGGTTGCGAGTAGAGGGCAACCTGTGTCCTTGTGGAGGTACGACTCTTGCGAGCCTTTTTGCCACTGCTGCTGCTATGCTTACTTGTAGCCTTCCTCTTCTGACGTGTGGACGAGGATCGTGTCACTGCACCCTCCTGATCTTGGAGGCCGCTAGACAGGCTAGAAGTGGAGAAGCCTGAGATGGTTTCGCTGTCTGACCTCGAGGTTACTGATTGAGCTCGCAGGTCGCGCTCGTAGCTGTCAGTGGAATGGGGATATTGCCAGCCCCAGCCTTCTTGCACAGCACGCTCCAGCTCGCCATGCGGCAGCTTGTATCCATCTTTGTCTAAGAGATCTTTCCACGCGGACTCATGGGTATCGGTGAGTTTCCGCCAGTACTTGGACACTTGTGCTGCGCTGCACATGCTCTTGACATCCAGATAACTGATGATCTCAAGGCTAAGTTCGGTAGGAAGCGAGGCGATGAAGTCCCTCTTAAGGGCAGGGTTGACGACATCCGCAACGAAGTGTAGGGTCGGCTTTTTGCATCTCCGCAGCATCTGGTACAAGACGTACGACTTCATCTGCTCTGGCAGAGCATCGAATGAGTTGAGCATATTCGGTATATCCATGACAGAAGGAGTAGGCAGTTGCGTATTGGAACCGTCACCATTGTCGCGGTGTTGGGAACCAGGGAAAAGTGAAAAGTCTCCCATGTGCGAGCTGCTTGAAGTGCCCTGTGACAGGTCAAATCCTGACACATCATTCACATCCGAGTCCATTTCTGTGCTTGAGAAGGACGCTCCACCATTCGTTTGTTGCGCGAGGTTTGCGGCAGCCGTGATGGGCGACAGGCTGGGACTGGGCAAGCTTACATCTTGCGCCGAAGTTGTATCAAGGGGAGTGAGTCGTGAGGGCGTAAAAGATGCGTCTTCGGCGAAAGGTCCACCTGGCTCCAAATCGGACTCAGCAATTGGGGGTGTAGCAGCTACGCCTGGGCCGTCGAATACACCCGTGGGGAAAGAGGGCTCGGGGGTCGGCTCTCGGTCGTCAGAGAGGCTGCCTCTAGAGTGTGATGAGCGAGCACTGGATTCCTGGAGCCGCCATCGAGGCGGCGTTTGGTTCGGTCCGATCTGCTGTGACGTAGCTCTGGGCTTGGAGCTGTGTAGATGGTTATTGCGGAGTTTTGGGAGTTTGGACGAGCCGAGGCCGGCCATGTCTGTGTCGGGCGTAGCGAGGTGTGGATCCTCCATCTCATTCGATGTGGGACGGGAGGCCATGCGAGCGTCCTTGTCGTGCTCTAACCTAGGCTTCTTGCTCTGGCGATGTGTACCGAGCAGCTCAACGGCTTTTGTGATTGACGGTGGCGGCGAATCGTCTGCATTATCCCGTTTCCGACGACCAGAGACTGAACGGAGGCCTTGGTGAGGAGCGCGTGGCTTTGGACGCGTCGAGCGGCTGGGTGTCGCGAAGACTGGCGGGCCGTCGTAGGACTCGACCTTCTTGAGGGTGCCGTTTGCGGATCGTAGGTTCTGGCGGAGTGTTTTCTGCTGCAATCAAAGTGTTAGCTGGGGGGCATGGCGGCTGCAACGTGAAAGGCCTCAGCTGCAGGCATATCCCTGGCGTGAGGGAAAAGCGTACCTCTCGCACCTTCTCAGAGGCAGCGTCTGCTTCCTCAAAGCAAGCCAGTTCGCCTCCGGATTCAAAGTAGAACTTGCGTATTGACTCGGGAGCCTGGACGTGGGCCAGCGGGTAGTCCTTGGGGTCTCGCTCGCTGAGGCTGCCGGGGGCGTTTACACACAAGGGCGGGAACGTGGTCGTGGTCGTGTATGTGGTAGTGACTACGGTCGTCTTGGTTGCTGGCGCGAAGGAGAACTGTCCCATGGTGGCATACGGGTCTGTGGCTTCGGTGTGCACTGTCGTGGCCACGCCGTCAGCGCTGGGGCCTGCAGCGTTGGAGGCCATGTTGCGCGGGCGTGACGGAGGGCGTGGATGTTCTTTCGAGTGTCGGTGATGCGTGCGAGGATGGGTCTCAAAAAGCTTGTTCGGTTCACTTGCCGAGTGAAGTGGCTCGCGGAAACGTTAGTGGTGGTGATCCGGGACCTGAGACCTCGGGACCAAAGCGCGAGCTCGGCGGAGCAGGAATGACGCGGGAGAAGACGATAGGCCTAGTTATTGTGCATGTCGCCAGTCGGTACACACGTCGTCTGCTGGCTCGCGGAGGCCGTCACGGGGATCGTCGTGGTCGCTATCGGACGTGTCGCCGCCGACGGAGAGATAGGAGCGTATGGAGACGTGATGGCGTGGTTGAAACGCGGGAGACTGGAGTGCCGCCAAGGATGTCGCCGTGTCTGCTGAGGAGGCGAGGGAAGCGAAGGACGGTCGTGTATATGGCTCTGTCGGGTATTGCGTGTGGATTGGCAGTGGTGGTGGGGTTTAGGTAGACGAAGGCACGACAGAGCATCTCGCAGTGGGCCACTGACTAGCGCTAATGGGTTGACATGGGTGCTTGACAGCTTGCCGTCTGTATTGCGCAATGGGAAGCTCTAGAGCTTCGTTATATTAGGATTTATTGTTGCTTCTGCAGGTATCCATGTTATCTATATCTCACATAAAGACCTCTCAACGCTCATGTCGTGTTGGAGCTATAGTTGAGCTATTGCTGCAGCTTTGCGGGCGCTGCGGGCGGTATATTGATACCGCCAGTCACGAGGCTTGTGCCGAGTGACGCCGCATTCGGTCAGCCATCCCATCAACTTTTCTGGCGTGGCAAAACACGACAACAAGCGCCGTCTTTGTTGTTCTCTATCCATTGCTCTGTAGACACACGTACACACACACCGCTACAAGCAGCATATTGGAAGCCATCCTTTTTCGATACTGCTTGGGTTGCGTATGCAATAGCTGCAGGTGCAGCAGTGTTGGAAGCGGCACGGCTGTACGACGCCACAAGCGCTACATTGCATGACATCCCGATAAACACAAATACACAAAGCCTGCGATGCAATTTCTACACAGAAGCAGCTGTTGCAACGAAGATGCAATTGCGAAGCTAGGCGCGGCCTCGAAAATGGCGACGGCAACTCATTGCTACACCGCCGTCTTGAGTTGAACCAGGAATCCTTGCTACGTGTAGATGACCCTTCGACATCACGAAAGCACCCTGATAGGAAGGAACTCGATTTTTCCACCATATATCCTATACACTAGACCCTACTCGAAGTCATACACACGCTTTTGTGTTACAACTTCAACAACCACATAGCGGCACATACCCTTAGAGTACCTAGGTATCTTTGGCTACACGACCTTAGGAAGACACAACTTTGTAAACACGAGCTCTTTCTTATATGGGCTTGCTCACCGAACCTGAGCAGCAGCAGAAGCTCAATGATGTCTCTCCAAGCAAAAGGTGACATTGCGATAGACTCCTTCCACCGCACCCTATTCGAGACACGGCGACGACAATATCCGTCAAGGCACTACATTATGTGATTGTCTCCATCACGTATTTTCCCCACTCGTGTCCGCACTCGCATCGTTGTCGCTTTCCTTGTTAAAAAACCTCCTTCTTGCCTGCCTTAGCGGCATCACGGTTCCTGCTGCACCACCAATGCGGAAGCGATGACGAGGAAACGCGATAACTGTCCTCTCTCGTTCTCTTCATATGGTAGCTGATGAAAAAGACGACACCTAAACACTTTGAGTAGCTAGCGAATATTGTCCCAGCCATCGGTCTTTCAGTCTCAGACTGGCCGGACGGTACACAGGAGGACTACAAATTCATCCCTTCAGGCGAAACAGTAATTAATAGGAAGCAATGACAGCACAACAGTCAATTACAATACCATACTGCCAGGAGATAACATCGCCCAGGTACTCGAAAGTCTTTGGGCTATTTCAGTGTGTTGGAACTTACGCAGGATACTGGACAATCACATGGCTGAGGCCATCTTCCGATGCTCGGTTTCACATGAAGGCGTTATACTCTACACCTGGGATTACTCACTATATATGCGTCTGGTTCATAGCCTTCAAAGCATACAAGCGAGAAGCTAACAGTACGACCACTAGGACCTGCTCCGAAATCCAACCATAGTTACCAACGAGATGGATGCACCATAAAAGCTGAAACGACCTTCTCAAGCCTCAGAACTTGTGGTGCCAGTAGAGAGCCTGTCAAGTGCCCGCGGTGCAATCTATGTTCAAAACAACGCGGTGAGAACTCCGAAGCGCCCCAATGCCACTAAATGTGTTCGGCTGAGTTCGGTCAACCTCGCTGATAGCCTCATTTGCGTGCCCAAAGTGTATCGCAGTCGCGTGTTTGGATTATTGACTCAGGCAGTAAGACGGTCTTTCATGTGCGGGCCTTCTCTTATACCCAAACGAACTATAACATTTCATAACCAAGCATTTATGACAGCGTCGAGCTCCCGCGTCAGCGCTAGACAAACCATACTGATAATTCGACGCGTACATGACATGGGTCAGCTTACAATAACCTGAGAAGATAGCCGTGGTGGAGCGCGTGGAAAGGGACCGCGCTTCTTCGCTAGGAGATGCCGGATCTACGAAGAGCCGGCTTGGCTACGTGCATCCCCACGAGGATGTTCGTGATCATCAGAAGATAGCCGCACCATCACTATGGAGGAACAGGAAGGGAAAGACGAAGGTCAATCGCGCAATTCGTTTCTCACCCCTGACGATGCTCACAGACCCAGATGTGCACTATGTGGACACTGCAGAGCTGCTGCTACCCGTTTTGTATTGCAACGTGATGAATGGATACGAGGCGATGTGCAACATGTGCGACGTGGGCTGGTGGTGGTGAATCGGAAAGAAAGCCGGTGGGGAAGGCAGCACGACATGATGCAGGTACAGGTGGTGGAAATTGGCGACGGAGTGGTGAGGTTATCGTTCTGCCTCAGGGCTCTGTCGGAGACTATGGTTCATGTTCGGCGTCCAGCGGGGAATCATATCGCCGCTGCCCTAGGACTAGGGCGCTGGGCGGGTGCTAGTGTCGTCTACTGACGCATGGACAATCCTACAAAGTTCGGTACGGCGAGCTCTAGTCCTTCTCAACCACAAGTAGGTTTTTCGCTCCTGACGATTCCAGCCCTGTCTTTTGCGGCGATGGCGACGGGCGACAGACGAAAATGCTCGTGGCCGCGCACTGCCGCAGCGCTGCAAATTCCGACTAGAGAACGGCGAGCTGTCATATGACAGATACTCAGGGTATGCATGTCTGAAGACTGCAGGTGTGGCTTTGAGACCGTGCATGGCTCGACGCTTGTGCACACAAGCGGTCCGCACGTCTGCAATGACATGAGCGACCCCTGAAGCCGACTGCCATGCGGATCCTACCATCACCAGCTCCTCACAAGCGGTAAATTCAATGGATCCTTGGGCGATAACTCGCGGGTTATACCCGCCCTCTCCCATCTTCTTGGGATTTCTGGAGGGTTGCCACTTTAATCCGCTGTCCCCCTCGCCCCCAGAGGGCCGACACTCAGCAAACTTGATAGTCCCGTCCCATCGCTGCATGACATCGTACTACTCGCGCCGCGCTGCCGTTCCTGCAGATAGCACTCAACCAGTCCACGCCGGATTAGCGCTCTGTGCAGCATCGCCGTAGGGGCCCGCAATTGAACCCTTGGATTCCTCCATCGAAGCTGCCGGACTTCTTCCACTGCATATCGGATCGCCTCCCTGCACCCAAAAGCAAACATCACTTCATGTCCTGTCAGCGCCGGCCGGTGGCAGCACAAGACGTGCCATTCGACAACACTCTACCCCATGTGGCCATTGCCATTGTAGCGCCAACGAATACCGCGATTCAGTCTCCACCATCGTATCTCTAACTTTACTGAGTCGCACCCACGCCCGCACCACAGCCACCAATCTCTCTCTGCCCACTCGCGGCTGTCCCAGGCATCATGGCTCGCGGCGACCGCGGACCCAAGAAGTTTTCCTTCCCACTGCCTCGCCGCTCGCGATCCAAACTTGACGTCCACGACGTCCACCCTGCCCCATCGATACCCTCTGGCCCCGAGAGGCCCTCCCGTCACGAAGATACGTCCAGCAAAGCACATCGAGTACTGGGCACGTCCGATGCCCTGCATCGCTCGACATCAAGACAGTCGACAATCCCACCAAGTCCTGGTTACATGTCCATTACCGTATCCGAGGCTAGTTTCGGCTCTCACATCGACGAGAGAAACTCGCAAACAGCCACGGAGAACAGTGGACACCCGAAACGACCCAGCATGTCAAAACGACCATCGTCCAACGTCCTAGGACGCACCTATACTGGAGAAAGTAGGCAGGGCTCTGACAACGGTTCCGTCACTCACCGGCTACACCCACAAACGTCCAACTCGACCCTGAGATCGCACTACGACGCGAAGAGTTCACCCCTGTACATCTCACAGCAAACCTCCGATTCGGCAGTCCGAGATAGAGCGTTACGAAGAGGACAGCCTCCGGTATTGACGGACCATGGTTACGACAACTATGATGCCAGTCCAATGTCGCCTGCCATCCTGGATGAAACGAGGAAGAAGGAATACCGAAAAAGCAAACCTGCCCGCCTGGATCTGTCCAAACTGTTCCCCAAGCCCAAGGACAACAGTGATGGACCCAACTATGGTACATTGCTTTCGCCCACCAAGATGGTGAACTCACCGGCTGCCATGTCCATGAACTCGGAGTACTTCCCTCACCCAATGACGAGGCACCCGACACCACAAGCAGGACCTGCCAAGCTGCAGAAGCCTAACGTGAAGTATCAGAATCCTCCAACAAGGACTCCCCCAAGTCCAGTACGCAAAGTCAAGCGGGATCAATATGACAATGCGAAAATACATGTACGACGACCACCAAAAGGCGTGCAGCATTGGTTTGATGCGCTCGACGAGGAGAGCGAAGACAGCCAGGCGGAAGAAACACAGCAGCCACATGACGATGCTATATATTCAGATCTCAAACCTGTTGTGCCAGACCATAGCTATACCGCTGGTGAGCCCTCGCGAGGCAGAAGTGCATCAAGCTACAGTCGTCGATCGCAGGATCCCACACCAGCGTACAAACGGGACAGCTTCGCGCTCGAGGACATTGTTGACATTACTCATCTAACCTCACCTAGCCAGTACTCAGTAGACACGTATCGAACGTATTCTACGTCAAAGACTAAAGAGTCTGCCCTTTCCAAGACCAACCTTAAAGACTCTAGCGTCTTGTCTTTTTCGTCATCTGAAGACGAGAGCGACAACCGGTCACGATCTCGCAAGGGCAGCGTTCGCAAGAGCTTGGACAGTGGCGACTACACAGGGGAGATTGTCATTGGACGAGCACAGGCATATGAAGTTCGCCCACACCGTCGTGGGCAATCATCTGGAAAGATGAGCACACTCTCGACATCTACAACGGCCACCATGGAAGTGATGTACATGCCGGAGCCGCCACCTCTCCCATCGTATCATTATCCTCGAAACAGTACTCACAGTGGTGGTAGACGGATAAGCCACGTGAGGCAGCCTTCGGTCATTCATGAACACGAAGATTCCCGCCCACAGACTGCTGTTACCACACCAGTGTCACCTACGGCACATAGCGTTGTGAGTGCGCGCACGTCAGCAAGTGCGCCGCAGCCCCAATCGGAAGGGTCGCGCAAATATATGCAAGTGACGGCAGAAGAGGAGGCTTTGCTGGAGCTGATGAGAAAGAAACGCGCAGCTATGAACAAACAGAGCGCATCGCAGGCGCCCACACGGGAACAAGAGAAGCAGCTCAAGCCGGCAGCGGAAAGGTCTCCACCACACCGCACGTCCGCCTTTCTTTCAACAGATTCTCGGGAGTCAAGTCATGTAAGATCCACTGAGACCAGGTCCAAGCACCGGGCATCTGCAGGTACATCTTCGTCGCTTGCGCCATCACGTGGCAGATCCTCGACGACTGAAAGCCAGGCAACTACCAGCCAACTCCGCGATAGTTCCGTAAGCGACACATGGTCAGACCGCAACTACTCTCCTGCTAGTCGAGGAAGGCTGCCGCACCACTTCCCAATGCCCTCCGGGTTTTCACAAGTGGATCCGTTCCCGCCTACGTCCCCAACACTTGCTGCTAGCATAGCATCACCCACGACTACTGACCACCCATCACCTCTACCCTCGCCAATGACGCCCGCACTTTACACTGACGACCAGGACGTAGTCAAGGTGGCGAGCAGTGATACCAGTAACGAGCTTGAGGAATTCCCTATGCTCGATCAAGGTGTCATTAGTTCACCGCCAGAGAGAATGAAAGATGAACCATTCCATCGCCGCAGTAGGACTGCATCCAGTCCCACGGCAATCTCATTCCCGGTACCTCCCACGTCTACTGGTTTTAGAGATTTGGCCCCAGTCTCTGAAGCCTCGTCTCGTGCTCCTAGCATCGTCGAGCCACCAGTCCCGAAACCCTCAAAGAAGGTCGCCCGACACATAAGTGAACTGGCGCTCGCGGGCGCCGAAACGCGAAATCGACAGAGCAGCATTCACTCTACCGGATCACGTACGTCTGTCTACTCACAAACGTCAAGCTACTACAAGAGCGCTAGCACAAGAAGATCACGCCACCTGAGTCCAGATGACAACATCACGAGTAGCCCAAGGATGACGAGTAACGATCGCGACAGCGTCAGTGACGATGTTCTGGCTGCCTGGAACAGTTTAGGAGGGACCTACTAAACCTCCGCATCGCTTTCTTCCTTTTGTCTCGTCACACTGCATTACCACACTATGATACGATTCCTTTCTAGCATTTACATTATTCCACTTTCTGCGGTATGATACCCCCGCATCACACGTTTCCGCCGCTTTCTAGCTCGGCCTACTTAACTTGTAAACCTAAAGTCGCCATTTGCTACACGATTTTCTATGTCGCTTTTTTCACTGCATTGCGTTATCTGGTATTCCGGCACTAAATGCCTAGATTATTATTGTTATCATACGAGGATGGGCCAGGTGACGAGGATAGATAGGCGGCTCACAGTCGGATCTTTAGCATAGAAGTTGTGCATGCAGTAAGCACGACAATGTAATTCACATGACAATCCAACGCAGACGAGCTGAATCATGGCGGTGGTGTGTTGGCAAAGTCGATCGTCATTGTTCCACATCCATGCATTCATGCAATTTCCCCTTTTCCGTTTACTTTTTTTGGTAGCACAGCACCTGGCTCGTGCACGTTGACCCTATCTCGCTTCTGCATGCAGGCGCCAAACGAGAATGAAGTGGCTTTGTTCATGCAAGGAGAACGCAGCCAGCCGCCTGCCTCCGGTACCGTTATACTGGGAAAAGGGAAGTGGTGTTGAGGCATGGTTGAGCAGCCTTGCTTTTTGGAGAATTGCGGTGTGGGTGGGCCGACGTGGGTTTGTGTGGCTGCAAGGGCGATAAGTAGTTCTTTCTTTTTGCATTTATTCGCCGGGTTGCGGAGATAGGGCTGGCTCAACTTGCTTTGGAATGAGGGGTGGGTGAGGGGTAGGTGGAGAGGATGATGTTGACGATGATCGTTTAGATCGTGTTGAGGTGGGTGTTTGTACAGCTTCATTGCTTTTAGATTGATGACAGGTGATAACCGTCTCCTCTTTGACAAACTGGTGAGCGTGGGGAACATAACCGACCCGATTGGACCATGGTGTATCTGTCTGGTACTGCTATCTCAGTGGTCTTTTCCGAGAAAGAACTGCACATGCTGATTGTCCGTCAAAGAGCTACACATTTACCCGTTGGCCGCAAGACCTGAGCCGCAGCATCTCAAATCCTGTAGTATGAAACGTCATCCTAGTGACACAAGGGTTATACTGGTCCTGATGTATAAGTCTTCTTGCTACTATTGCATTATCAGTACGAATGAGGGCTCTACAAAAACATTGTAGAGGCATGTTGCGAGGAGAAATCTTCACTACAGCAGGTTCCAATCACTAAAAAGACTCAGTATTCGATAACAGTAGTACTACTGCGTTCAACCTAGCGTTTTCATAACGTCATATAGTCCATAATAGGCAGGTACTACCCTGCTTCCTGCCGTCTGTTCGATATCCTCACTTTGAAACCCCACGACCCAAAACACCTCCAAGTTCTCCTCTAAGAATGCTGGATATGTACAGCAACACCGCCCTGGGGAATATACGCAGTTCCAGAAACAGTGTTGTCACCGCGTGTGCAGCGGTCCATGATAATACCGCCTGAACGCGCAATATCGTTGCTAAACCCCAAGTCAGCACACTCCATCTAATGCAATATCCAGTTAGGGAACTTACCAGTTCACGCTTGTAGGAGCATTAGTACCTCCCCTTACGGTAACGATATGGGCACTTCCAATGCTACACTGTACAGCACCTCCTATGCTGCTAACATCGCAGTTCTGACCCGCCTTGCCGCGTCCAGCCAAATCGTTGATACAAGACACTGCGTCGCCAACGGATGGAGGGGACGAAGTAAGCTGTTGGCAGTTTGCAAATTCCTGACGCTTGGTAAGGTCCTCGGGGTCCTCGGCACCAGCCTCGAAGGCTGCAAGAGCTTCTTCGGCAGAAAGGGCTGTGGATGGATCGGCAATCAGGCTGTCGACCCAGTCTACCCAGGAGAAGGAAGACTTGATGTATGGGGATGTGTCGGTAGGAGGGGAGTCGGGGGATGGCATAGCGGCGCCCAAAGCGGCGAGGGAGAGGGTAGCGAGGATGGTAGTGGCCTTCATGGTGTGCGATTGGGTATTACAAGAGGACGGGTATTATAGGACGTGACGATGGTTGTAGTAGTCTGAGTAGTGTGGTGCCAGATGGAGGTGGCTTTCATCTGGTATTTATATCGTTCCAACTTCCATGTCCCCACAGAATACTACATAGCACCATCAGGCATCCAAGGCTAACCTTCACTCAGTTGCAAATACCTCACCGCTCTGGCACAATCGTAAGATCGGGACAATACGAAGGAATACGGCGAGCAGCTACAAGAGTAACGGCATGTAGTTCTTCTCGCGAAAGGCACCACGCGGCCAATGAAAACAGATGTCTTTTCACTGGAGAGGGACCACAGCCACGGGTAATACCACATTAGGCTTCCCACTCAGGTACCGCGGACAATTGTACGCTGGCAGCTCACATTACTCCCCCCACAGTACCTATAAGGCCACCCGTATGCAGGGGAGGAAAGACTGCAAGTGGAGACGACGGAAGCCACCCGCCCGCCTTCTAGCTTTTTCAAGACGACCACCTCGGAAGACACGGATGCTGCCTTGAAATATGGGGCCAGAAGAAAAGATGTGTGAGCCTTGATATATGTGCCAAGATCAGTCTGCGAAGAGGCATGTTTGATCAACTGGCAGCCTGATTGAGGCTGTACACGGCAGCTCGTGGGGATAGTAGAGGATAGGCCTTGACACGATGGGGTCCGCACAAAAGCCTTGGGAAAAGTGGAGACGCTAGCACCAATTATATCTGAGGCGTCCTACATGTTTTAAAGAAGACCAGCGTCACGTATTTAGGTGCGAGTACCATCACTAGCGCTACGACGTTGGTCAGTAGTATGTTTCGTAAGAGCAGGAGCTGTCAACACGCATCACCAATGTAGAGCCATCTCAACAAACGTAATTCTTTGGCTGCAGGCAGCGACAAGTCTATTAACCTAAAGAGATGAAGCCAAGGCCATATATGCTCGTGTGCTGATGCCAAACAACAAGCAAAGCACATCGTATACATTACTTCTATATGCATATATGCTTTCCATAGTGGTAGAAACGCCAGTATAGATTGTGGTCGATGCCCAAACTCCGCGTATAATGCGTCGATGATACGGATCCAGAAGGTGAAAAAGTGGGTATATAGAAATACAACGGTGTTGAAGTGAAGCGCAAAAACAGTGGTGCGATCAAACAAATTCGTGCTATTGTGGTGTCGTCATGGTCCTTGAGAGATTAGAGCGTTGTGGCATCGCATCTTTCCGTAGCTGACGAACGACTGCTTCGAGCTTCCGTCGTTCTTCTTGTTCCGCCTGTATATCGTTAGTATACCGTAGTACAATGATATGGCGTTACTCACTCTCAATGCCTTTAGGCCCTCCGCTGTTCGATCCCGCATCATCTTCCTGAAGTCTTCTCTCAACATGCGAATGCTAGTCGCACCCATGTCAAGCTGAGCAGCAGCGCCATTCGGCATGCCTGGGCTCCTGACTCCAAGCCACTTGACCTTCTCGTCACTGAGCTCGCGCTCCAGGGCTTCCTTGTCGTCGCGGAGCTTGTCGATCTGCCCTTCGAGGACTTCACGGTCCTTCTCGTTCTGAATAGCATCACGAGTGAGGGCTTCGTACTCAGCAGCCATGCCTTTGAGCTCGGCCTTGAGATTGCGCTCAGATTGGCGGGCCTCAGCTTCGGACTGAGAGGCAACGTCTTGGACCTTGCGAAGCGCTTCCAGTTCACCGAGGAGCGCCTGGTTCTGCTCGGCGAGCTCATCCAACTCCCTCTTAATGGCGGGATTTGCAGCCGAATCAGCAGCACGTTGTGCGCGAGTACCGTAAGCGCCGTCAAGCTCTGCTTTGGCGAAGGTAAGCTCAGTGGTGAGACGAACGATCTCGCCTTCGAGGCTGCGGAACTCTTCTTCCTTTGCGTTCAGAGTGTTGGTGGCGTCCAAGGAGCGCGCCTCTGCCTCCTCCTTCTCAGCCGTCACCGCCTGTAGAGCTGCTGTAACCTCTTGGATCTTCTGCGCAGAGGTAGTTAGTTCGGCTTGGATTGTTGCCGCTTCACTACGGGCACTGTCTTGAGCGTCCCTGAGTTCTCTCTCTAGCTTGAGAGCTCGTTCCTGTGCATCCCGAACCTGAGCTTCGTAGCCAGCGGTGCGATCCTCTGCCTCTCTTGACGAGACGTTGTACGCGGTGTTACGCTCTTGGTGGTCCTTCAGTTCTTCTTCGAATGTAGCAGCGCGTTTCTCAGCCTCTTGCATCTTGCTTTGGAAGTTTACAGCCTGCTCTTGCACGTCCCTTAGTTGATTTTCGTACGCGACAGCACGTTGTTTGGCCTCCTTCAACTCAGACTCGAAAGCCATCACTCGCTCTTGAACGTTGATGAGCTGAGCCTCCAGACCTGCGTTTCGCTCCTGCGTCTCGCGCAAAATCTGCGAGTCATTCTGAATCTTGTGCTCATCGAACTGCTGTAGCTGCTCCATTGCACGCTCGAGCTCACCCTCCATCGACTTCTTCTCGGACCTTGCACTGAGGACTTGCGTGTTGAGTCGCTCAAATTCTGCCTCTTTCTGCGCATCGGACTTGCTGTTTAGCTCACGTTGCTGCTTGATTTGGCGCATTAGGACGGACTGCTTGTCTTTGAGACTGGCTGCCCGACTGGATAGCCATTGGACCTTGGAAGAGAATGCAGTAAGTGAGTATGTCTCGTTGGCGTTGTAGTCCTCATCCGGCGAGAGTTGCTCATTGGCATCAGGGTCTTCAGAGAGTAGTCGGCGTCGTTCACGTTTCCGTTCACGTGCCTCTTCTTCTCCAGCCAGGATCATTTGCCAAAGGCCCATGATGGTAGTCTCGTACTTCTCTGCCTTTTCCGCAGCTTCTGAACCATCACTGACGGTGACAGGAGCCCTGGAGCGGAGCTCGTTGATTTGCTCGTTCATCGCATACTGAATCTGCTCAAGGTTGTAGAAAGAGTCTTCCATATAGTTAAGCTGTTCGGTGGAGCCACCACCCGTGATAGCGGGTGGGGGTGGGAGTTTGTCGGCCTGTTCACTATCGGATCGAGATATAACCGCGTACAGCTGATTGTTGATGCCCTCAAGACGGCCCTCGACTTCGTTGAGGGTGTGTCTTGAGTTGTTGCGGATGTTCATCTGTTCAGCGCTGATGCTGCGAAGACCTTGGTCAAGGAAATCGAGCTGGCGGTCCAGGGTTGTAGCGTCGGGCGTTCCTTCGAGAGCCAATGGCGGTAGTGAAAAGTCGTTATCGCGCTCGGGATTGGCCTCGATGATGAGTGATCTTATACGCTCGTTTATCTCTTGGAGTCGTGCGGCAGTCGCGTTCAACGCTTGGTCTTGACGCTCCGATGCAGCTGTCAGGTGTTTACCGCTTTGCAGCACGTTCATAAGGTTGTCGAGATTCTCTGGGGACCTGTAGAAGCTCCGCTCATCGAACTCGCCTCCACGAATACCGCCCAGTCTGCCGTCTTCGTAAGTGTTTAGGCTCGCGGGGCTGTCTGGTCTCCGGAAGCGGTCCTCTGATAGCTCGGCATCGTCTTCACGGTGCTTGGGGCCCTTGTGCGTAAGCTGAAGTACAGCGGCAGTGTGCATCAGCAGCTGCATATCGATCATGCGCATGCGAGACTCAATCTCCAAGCACTCCCGTATAAACTCCTCAACCTTCCTGTTGCTTGATTCAAGGCCCTCCTGGTCCTTGGGGTCATATTCCTGCACGGCGTTACTGCCTTTGCTGCTTTTGTTGCTCTTGCTGCTCTGGCCGCGCTTGTGTCCGGCTTTCTTCTGGGCCAGTCGTCCCAGTGAGCGTGTCGCATCGCGAATCTTGGTCTCAGACTCTAGCTTCCGCCTGACAGTACCCAGCCGTGTGTCCAGACCCTTCTGCTCCTGCTTGAGCGCTTCTACCTCCTCCACGCTCAGGATATCAAAATACTGGCTATCTCCAATTGCCGTCTCAACGAGCAAATGCATGGCCACTGGGTCGGTGTTCAGGGCGTCGGAGCTTCGCTTGCCCGAGTTGCGAGGTGTGTACATGCCATTCTCGCGGATCGTCTCCCTGCGGCCGTCTACGAAGACTTCTGGGGGCGGGATGAAGGCACTGGCACCGAATCGTGGGGAGATCTGGTATGCCATGGGGAAGAAGCTCGGCGATGCAGTGCCATTGATGCCTGACTGGTAGTTTGAAGTCGGTGAGGGAAAGTCATAGAGGGCGCGCGGGCTGAGTGTGTCCCCGACGTAGGGGTACTGGGTGCGTAAGCCATTGCTGGTCATGGTGGCTCTGGGGCGACGCGGCGACAAGACAAAGGGCGAGTCGGCGCGGTGGTGAGCGGTTGAGGTTCGGATGGAAAGCGCGACGGGGGCGCAAAGCAATAGTACTCGCGCAGCCAGCGGGGATGGTTGGCGCTCACGGCGAGCAGCTCGACATGGTCAATGGGGAACTTGGAAACTTTGGGTCAGGAGAGGCGTGCGAGCGTGCAAGCAGCACCAATACAGGCGCTACTCTGGTAGGGGATCGAGGTCAAGGGGTGACCGCGATCCCTGCAATTCACTAGACCCGCCGGTCTGAGCTCAGGGTTCATGCGCGCTTGGAGGCATCTCTCCCCACCATCCCGCGCGACTCGCCCTCGTATTCGCTGAGATGCGCTGAGTAGTCCTGACGACACCATACTGGCGTCAGGTAGTGTGTGCCCCGCGCACGAATCTTTCTTCGCAATGCTTCAGGATCCTTCATCTGATTAGCCATCTTTTCAACGCATTCAACAAACATACGCCAATCGCCCCGTTCCAAATTCGGATCTGCACTACTCCGCTATCGATAACGTCCGTGTCAGTCAACAACATGAGCGCACGCGCAACATACACCAAAGACCAAATAACAAAATACTTTGCCCGCCTGGGGTTGTCGGAACAAAAGAGAAAATATGACGTGGCTGGTCTGGATCCCAACGACGCATTCGAGTACCTTGCACTACTCCAAAAGCTGCAGCTAGCAGCGGTACCTTTTGAGAATATAACCCTGCATTATTCGGCCCACCATTCGGTGTCTGTCCATCCTGAGGAATTATTTAGGAAGATCATTGGCGATGACAATGGACGTGGTGGGTATTGCATGGAGAACAACAGACTCTTCGGCACGCTGTTGAATTCGCTGGGATTCAATTTGTATTCTGGTGGCTGTAGAGTTTGGGCCGGTGACAGTTGGACCGGTTGGTCCCATATGGTAAACTTTGTCACTATCGGTGACACCAAGTACCACGTCGATGTTGGCTTCGGGGCTGACGGGCCTGTCGTCCCAATGCCTCTTGAGCGCTCGGGTACCATCCAAAAGCACATTCAACCTGCGTCGGCCCGTCTCCAATGGCGCAACATCCCTGGGAATACTGACCCAAACCAGCGCCTCTGGGTTTACGAATACCGAAGAAATGACGATAGTGACTGGGAGATCAAGTACTCGTATAGTGAGTTGGAATTTCAGCCACAGGACTACGCGATGATGAATTATTTCACTTCTACTAGCATGAAGACTTTCTTCACGCAGATGGTCGTAGCTGATAAGAAGATTATGGGCGATGACGGGGAGCTAGTAGGGAAGTTGAGCCTGGCGGCCAAGTCTTTGAAATGGAATGTAAAAGGGGAAAAGACCAAGGAAATCGAGTTCAAGAGCGAAGAGGAAAGGATAGATGCGCTTGAGGAGTACTTTGGTATGAAGTTTGGAGATGCGGAGCGCGAGGGCATCGCGGGACTGCCATCAGAAATCAAGTAGAGAAAGCACTGAACGTTGAGAATTGTTGATTGCTTGCATGTCCCTACAACTGCCGTATATGCTGTGATCCTTTCGCAGCACGATGTAGTCACTATTGGGTATGTAATATACTGTGTAGGTATGCCAGTTCCGCTTTCGACGCGGGAGAAGCTCGCATCGCTTAGATGAATCGTTGCTCGCACTGCCAGTGGTTAGCACCCGTCGTTCATCCAGCATCTCCGTACCCACCCTCCATGGGTTGTTGAGCTCGAAGCCTTCCGGAGCAACCGGCTTGTCTGTCTGTCCGCGCATGAATCCGGTCAGTCGGCGGTCGCGCTCCATCACTGGGGTCTCGTAAGTAAATCGCATGAGGTCATCGTGAAATGGTCGTACTTTGCTGTACTGAAGTTAGCATCTTTCCAATGCGCCTGGGCTTCCGGAAACTCACCCTGTCCCATGCATCGATACCCCTCCTTGTCTTCTTTCCTCCGTTCTGCATCTCCTTGAGCTTTCCGACAGACACGGCGCTGAATGCGAAGAACTAGACCCTCATTAGCACTCCCTCGCCCTCAGGCGCGCCAATTACTTACGCCCGTCATAATGGCGTAGGGCAGCAGAGCCTCGAATGGGACACCCATGATTGCGGTAGTGTACTTAGTCGCGGTGGTGTTGCGGGGTGGGTTATCAGTGACGGCTGGTTGGAGGTGCGTCGGCGTGAAGTGAGGTGCGGC
>Ga0268250_10000090_pt1 | contig 42002 bp, 38 predicted proteins | sample AgamicAsSfe_FD_200448 | JGI IMG/M metagenome (GOLD analysis project Ga0268250, IMG submission 200448) | Agave microbial communities from Guanajuato, Mexico - As.Sf.e (v2) (version 2) | ecosystem: Host-associated > Plants > Phyllosphere > Phylloplane/Leaf | place: Guanajuato, Mexico | collected...
GGGTGGGAGGGAAGTTGATCGTGGAGGGCGTGCTGATGGATTGGGTGTGATGGCTGTGGGGTGAGGCGGGAAAGGTGGAGGGGAGCGAGCGTAGGGCTTTGATGATGCCGAAGGCGGAAGCGAGACTGGGTTGTATAGTGGCAAGGGAGGGAAGAGTGCTGGAGTCGGACTCGAATTGGCGATCGAGGAGGTGTGCTTCCAGACGATCGCAGAGATCTAGCATAGCGTGGTGTTGAGGATGTGTTGGGCTGTGGATTATCAGGCAGGTATTGAGCGTCGCGAGCACTGCGAGCATTTCGTGGGTGGAAGACTCGTAAAACTTGGTGGATGGAGTGCTTGCAGGTGCGAGTGTAAGGAGAGAATTGCTATAGCAAGCTCGGGCTGTGTCGAGATCGCCGTGGCTTTGTCGCACAGCGCCCTTGAGATAGATGGCGAAGCGGAGCAGGTCGTTCGTGGGACGGAGGCCAGGTGTCGCGAGGAGCTCGGTGAGGATCTCCATACTTCGCGATGCCCCGTTCCAATCGGAGGTGGCGCACTTGACCAGAGTTAGGTCGATCAGCATATAGAGGCGGAACAGCTTGCGATGACGGGCACGAGCATATGCTTGAGTCAAGGAGTCAGTCGAACAAGCGTCAGCGAGTTGAGCGTCGTCTATCAGATCCTAGTTAGTTTGAAGCAGCCATTATCTTTCTTACACATCTCTGAACATACCCTGTGTCATTGTCAAGCCGCCCTCTGCGAACATGGCTGCCTTGGCTCCTTTCTCATGCGCTTTGGGATAGCTCGCAGCGCAGCTGAAAAGCATCCCGATCATGTACACGTCTGATCTCGACAGCCATGCAAAGAGCATGTAATCGTCCCCAGCCTCATCCCTCTTGAAGATGCCCCCGGATTCGGCTTCCGTGAGTCCAGCGTTGCCTGCTCGTATTATGGGTATTGCGAGCACGCCATCTTTCGTCCAACTGGTGAAGCTGGAAGTCTCATCAAGGTACACCTGCATGTCCCTCATCTTCTCTTTGGCACCAACTGGATCCCACGGGCTCAAACTGCATGCCAGATCAACAAGTAGTATGAGTGCTTCCAGCTGGGGAACACTGTTGACGCTTTCATCGAGCTGCTGTGCACGAGCTGTTGCAAGCGCCGTTTGTGCTGAGCTCACAGCCTCAGGATCACGAGTTCGCAAGTGTACCATTGCTTGAAGTACTGCTGCCAATACTGCTATTGCTTTCTCTTGACGCTTGCGGCTGAGATCAGCTATGGCCTTCAGATCCACAAGGGCAGCCTGCAGATCATGTTGTGTTGCCAGCTGCATGTGGAGAGAAACACGAAGAAAGCGCAATGCAAAGACCCAGGTGACACTCTGATATGCTATAACGTCCTTAATAGCACTATTTAGATAGATGAGACCTGCCTTCGTATTCGACTTGAACATGTGGCGTGTACACAGGTGCTGGAGACTGTACTTCAGATCAAGTAACTTGTTCCGCTCACAGAAGGTAATGCTTTTCGTGAGTAATTGCTCGAGCTCTTGATCGTTGTCTGTTTCTTCATATAGTAATGTCGCATAACGTATTCTCAGCATAGCTTCTTGACGTGGCGGCATGGATCCTGTCCATGTCCTTTGGTTGAGAACTGTCTCTAAGCAAGACAAGCCCATCCCGATCAATTTGTAGTATCTTCCTGGGTCTGCATCGGCGCTGTCAAGCGCTATTTGCACAGAGCTAAGCCGTGCTTCAGCGATATACTGTTCGGAAAGGCGGAGGAGGAGTACGCGATAGTCGACTGGAAGGTCTGGGGTAATGATAGACGTTGCTGGTGGTGCTATTGTGGTTGGCGCAGGAGCTCGTGCTGCTTGCTGAGGTGGTGGAGGCGGACTGGGCAATCTTCGTAGTGGTGGTGGGGGCGACTCTGCCTTCATTTCCACATCGGACGCGAATGTCACCGAGCGCTTCTGAGGTATTGGTCTCTTCTTGCTGGGCATAGCGGGTTGCGTTTGTGGTTGATTGACTGGCATGCTTTGGTGCATGGGACTGTATTGATAGGACGCCTGTTCATTGAGTCCTACTGCTTGCGCACTTGGAAACATGGTGTGCTGCTGTAGTGGTATCGGGTGCTGCTGTCGCATTTGTGGTGCTGGAGGTTGCATGGGATGTGGTATCACCACATATGGCGTAGGATATTGTTGTTGCAGAGGAGGATGAGGATGACAATATCCTCCTGCCTGAGCTTGCCCATAAGCACGGTGTTGCGCGTCTTGCTGCGCTCGCCAGTCACTGTGCATTTTGGGTACGCACCAGTGCAATGCTATGAGTACAGTACCGGAGCAAGTGAGTGTTCGCGTTTACGTGATAAATTCGCGACCCTTAGACGGAAGCGTGTGCTGTTGATGTAATGCAACGGCTATCATAGCATTGTTTCGACCCTCCACTTCATTTCCTACGGCATTCTTCCCACTTGTACGAAGATTCTGGGCTCTTGTCGTGACAGCACGAGGATCAGGCAGTGCCTCGCTCGACCCAGTATGGACCTCTCATGGCTGGTCGGCCGCAGCAAGACAACCTTCCATCACCACCCCACCACGATTGACCTGCCCCTCAAAGCCCAGAAAGACCCCGGAGCACCCACCAAAGGCACAACAACCTCCTTAGCCTCCCTCTGCGCCTCCGCTACGCCCCCATGTAACCTAAACCCTCTCTTATTCAATGGTCACCTCCAGACGATGTACACCGTAATAAAGAGTCAGGCTGTACCTGTAAATTATCGTCGTCACGTTTTCGATTCAATTGACTCACATTATCCTGGCACGTTCGCAGTAGACTTTGCTGTTGAAAACGCTGCAGAGGAAGAGGACAAGACGCTTCACCCACGGACGACGTACTACAGTGATAAGGAGTGGCAGGGCATTGCTAGTGAAGACGACGCGCCGATGCTTATAGCGCTACATGGACTTAGTGGAGGAAGTCATGAGTTGTACCTGCGTCATGTGCTAGCACCGTTGGTCAATGGGCAGGATTGTGTCACGGGCGAGGTCAACCGGACGAAGTGGAAGGCTTGTGTGATCAATGCGAGAGGATGCGCGAATAGCAAGATTACCAGTCCCGTGTTGTTCAATGCGAGGGCAACGTGGGATATTAGACAGATTGTCAAATGGTGCAGGAAGACGTTTCCGAATAGACCATTGTTTGGTGTAGGCTTCTCGCTGGGAGGTAATATACTTACGAATGTACGTAGTACAGCACAAATGATATGTATTCATTCTATCATCGTGATTCTGACATCTTGGCAGTATGTGGGTGAAGAGGGCGAGAAGTGTGAGCTGAAGGCTGTTGTCGTATGTTCGAACCCTTGGAACCTCGAAGCTGGTAGTCTGGCGTTGCAGCGGACGTGGCTAGGCAAAGAAGTATATTCGAAAGCCATGGCCAAAGGTCTGAAAGGTCTATATGAACAGTACGTTGTGCACTAGCAGCAAGCGTGGAGCATACTGATCAAATTCAGGCACGCCAGCGTGCTCGATGGCAACTCGAATATAAATCAAGAGGCCGTGCTGAAGGTCCAATACATCCACGAGTTCGACCGGTAAGACCTTCAATCGAGCGGCTGTGAGACGTGCTGACAGCTACAGCGAGGTCCAATGCGCATGCTGGGGTTACCCGACCGGTACTACTTCCGCCGGAACGATTGTAAGGTGTGCTGACAACTGTGCAGAACAAGCCTACTATCGCGATGCCTCGTCCACTGATTCTCTGCTTGCAAACCGAACACCGTTGTTCGCCATCCATGCGGAGGACGATCCAGTTCGTGATGATGAGGCTCCTGTCCTGAAGCTATTACTGATGCTGCCATAGGTCGCCGCAGGTGAAGCGCTACCATATCGTGAGGTCTTGCAAACACCATATTCTGTACTTTGTGTGACAAGCCTGGGAGGGCATCTGGGCTGGTTCGAGGTCGGTGGCGGTCGTTGGTTCGTCAAGCCAGTGAGTATCATCCAAAGTCCAGCTGTTGTTGCATTTGTCCTGACACAGATTCTACAGACTGTCAACTTTCTCCGCGCAATGGCAGAAGATGTCGACCTTGTGGCGTTGGGCGAACAGCTACGAGCCTCGTACGATGTTCAAGTGTCGAACAGCTCGGAAAGGCCAATCTACCAAGCTATGCGAAGGAAGATGGAACTGGCGCGATGAGGCCCTCTGTTTGAGACACTTGACTAGATCATGTGTCCCTTCCGAATGAGACGCGCTTCTTCCTCTTCAGCGGTTGCGATGCATTCTTTGCGGTCTTTTCTTGTGCTTCTTCACCGTCTAGTGCTGCATCCTTGCCCTTGCGGCCACGTCGTAGTGAGTCCTTAGTTGCCTCCTGTTCAAATTGTTAGCACGTAATCGTGGCAGACAATCTCAATAGGCATACCAGCTTGTCCTTCCGCATTGCCTGCCTTGCCTCCATCTCCTTGGCCCGCGCCTGCCTGATCTCCTCCAACTGTCTCGCCTTCATCATCTTACTCTCGATCTGACCTTCCTTGTCTGCATTCACCATCGCCAAGATCGTCATCATACTTTCCCGATCATCGACAAACACCTTGCCCTTCTTCTTGCCTTTCGGCTTCGATACTCCCGCAGGTGTGATCATGTTCAATGCTGGGATGCCAAGCTCTTTCTCTGTGTATGTGCGGCGCTTCTTCTTTGTTGGCTGTTTTGCAATGCCCTTAGTTAACTGCTCTATGGACTTTCTAGCAGGCGCGCCTTTCTTGGACGGAGTCGACTTTGATCTTGGTTTTGACACGCCAGAGCTGGACGATTTGCTGCCAGATTTACTGCCCACGGGCTTGCCGCCACGCTTGTTACTGTTCTTTCCAGGCTTACTTGGGCCTGCTCTGCCTCCTGAGGGTCGTGAAGGTGCCATGGTGCTGTGTTGTGATATGTTTTTGGGATATTGTTGTTGAAATGAAGACTGGGAATGGGACTTTTTTTCGTCGTACATAAGAGCTAAAATCCGAGGCTCAGACCTGACTCTCGAGGACAAGACGATACGGTGCTTGTGAGCTGAACATCTAGATATCCAGTGCCGCATATACACTTCCATCATCATCTACAAATCATACAAACTACACAATGGAATCAAATCGCGATCGTCTCTTCCGCTTCGCTCGCCCAGAGTGGCTCAACAACGCCAACGTTCGAACAGCAGGCGTATACCTTGCCGGAGCCCTCGTACGATACTCCAGCCTTGCAGGCTTCTGCCGCAACCACTAACGCGATGAATTAGTTCGCCCTTGGCGCATTCTTCTTCGTCGATGCAGCAACATATTCACACTCCGCGCGCAATGGTTCAGACGTACACATACGATTCGTCGATTGGATTCCAGGTATCTGCTCAGCGCTGGGCATGCTTGTCATCAACTCTATAGACAAGGCAAGATTAAGTGGTGATTCATACAACTATTCTGGTAATGGCGTGGCATGGAAGGCGAGACTGGTATTGTTCATGGGGTTTGCCCTCATGGCTGGAGGTCTGGCTGGAGCGGTAGTGAGTGGTAAATGGCTTCTGAAGAAGGCTTAGAGCTGACATGGTGTAGACGGTCATGGTGCTGAAATACATAGTGCCGGGCTATGAGTTTCCAGTGTTATGGTTCGGAGTCGCGAACGTGGTGGCGAACAGTTTGATCATGGTTTCGTAAGCTCTCAATCACAAGATCAACTGTACGAGAACTGAGCTGACACTTCTTCAGATCTGCCGTGCTGTGGGTCGCGCAGAACGTGGAAGACGATTATCAGTACAATCTAGCTCTGTAGACGATGATGTAAATCCTACAAGCCGGTCTTCGATCTTCTTTACTTCACCTCGCTCTACCTCTCAGATCTGCTTCGATTGCTGACTTGCAAGCAATTCACTCACACTTTGAGTTTATGCTAAAGAGTTCTCCTTAGCCTTATAAGTACTTCAATGCGACCACTTCTTCTTACTACAAGTAGCCATCTGAGCCTACGATCTGCAGTACTAACCAAGTATCTTCTTTTAAACTCGACTCGACAACACGAGACCAACATGTCCGAAGCTTCTGTGGAGGTGGTGGGCAAGAAGCGCAAGATCAGCTACGATGAGTCTGGAGGCTGCCGAGTTACGAAGAACGGCCGGATGCAGTGCGAGGGTATCGCAAATAGCGGCAAGCGATGTCTGTCTTTTGAGCCAACTCATGGAGCTCGATTCTGCAGCACCCATGCATTGAGTCGCACGGTGGTTGGAGATGAATCTGGTCATGTCACCAAGGACGGAAGAGCCCGATGTGAGGGCATCATAAATCCCCGTGGGAAGCAGTGTCTCTATTTCGAAGAAAAGCCTGGTGCTCGTTTTTGCAAAACACATGCTTATCAAGAAGCCAGCCAGAGGCTAGGTCGAGTTTGTTGCGGCAGTTACCACGACGGTTATTACTTCATAGGTAACCTGACTCCGTGCTCAGCCTTCGTTCCGTTCCCAGCCAGTGGCCCTGTGTTGCCGCCATTCTGCTCTCAGCATACCAATCAGGCCAAGAGCGTACGAGTCGAGAGATGTCAGTGGAGCGACGAGAACCGAGCATGCTGTTTCCGCTATGTGCCTATCAGCAGTAGTCAGTATCTCTGCAAGGAGCATATAGTGCACGCAAAATGCTTAAGAGATCGTTCACGACCTATCACAACTATGTCGGACGACCTCTTGATGACCATCATGGACAAGCTGCTTCCAGAAGAAAGAGTTGCCTTTGCTTTGACGAGCCGAGCCTCTGCAAGCTTGGTCAAGGCATGGGGTACGCGCGATGCGTACGCGAGCTGGTCAAGTGCAGCTGCGCTGGAGCCTATTGTCTTGCAAAAGGCCCCCACCGCGCAAAAGTTCACCATAGTCGCAGGCTCCGATCCTACAGATTGGGACGTCTTGATAACCAGGAAGAGCACCAAGAAGTCAGTGGTACCGTTCAGCAAATTCAGCGTGGCGTCCCTCGCAGCTTTGAACACAGACTTTCGCCACTGCATGCAATCTGGGACAACCTGTAGGCGTTGTGGTTGTTCGTCTCGCGTTGATCGTTGGCTGACTCCTCGCCCTGATGGACCTCGTGTTGCCATGACTTTGATCAGGATTGAAGAAGATGCCATCGCCAAGGCGAAAAAACAATTTCCACATCTCTTTCAATCCACGCAGGCGGCTTGCTGTCCACTCTGCTCGACTGAAGTCGACCCGCTGAATCCGTCTTATTGCTATGGCTGCGCTTCTACGAAAAGACAGCTGCTAGCTCGATGGTGCATTCTATGCCATGGTCTGATGAGACCACTGCATATTGCTCGCATGTTCTGGCAGACACAGAAGCCTCTTCAAATCGATGCCGCGAAGCCCTGAAAGATATCCTGGATCCGTCTTCTTCAGCGCTCATCATTACAAGCGCGCTCCGTTCAACCCAGCAATCGTAAAATTCCATGACTGGCTGCGCAATCCGCACTTACAGACTCAATTCGTTGCCGTGCAACTCGATCATCCAGCACTTGAGATTTCTTGAGGCATATCACAGCTCATACAGTCAATCCATGGACAGCACATGATCAGATTCTCTACTGACAACTTCACCACGACGACATCTCCAGGCCTCGAGCCCAGCAAGAATGCGACGCTCCCACTGTCCTTTTCTACCACAATCATTGACAGCACAAAACTTGACTTCCGCCGAGTCTCTACTTGGTCGCTCCGCATCCGAAATGCATACGATGAGCATGTTGCTCAGCACTGCACATTAGGTTGCGCTTGAGACGTTTCAGCACATCAGCGCGTCAAATAATTACCCACTCTTACAGGTTCACCACCTTTCCACATGGAATGCGTCCGTATGAGCGATGCACTTTACTATTTCCCGAACACAATCAGCACGACAGTTTCAGCTTCTCCTACGCAAGCAGGCTCAATGCTTCAACCGAGCGCGGTCGGTATTTACACTGCACCATGCGCAGATAATGAAGCAACCGCGCAAGAGCGAACTCTTTCCTTTGCATTCCAGGCGGCATCAGCCTGGTCTATTCTAGTCTAGTCTAGTTCTTATACCAGTAAATGGAATCCTTCAACTCCTCAGCTCCGTGTCCACATGCATCGAGGCTATTAATCCTCGCTCACTAACCATCTCCATCCTCTTCGACCTCCACTTCCTCCTCCGTGAACAACCTCAGCACAGCAGCTCTCTTCGCCACCATCTCCTCCCATTCAGCTTCATCCGTACTCTGCGACGTGATAGCTCCTCCAGCGCCGATGTGCCATGTCTCTCTTGGCCTATCCCTCGTTTCCTCTGTCTTGCCCTCTTCATTTCCATTCTCGTCCACAACATTCACTCCCGCCTTTTCTCTCTGCTCATCGACCTCTTCAGGGTCAGAACGCTGCACACCCTCGCCCTCAATATCATCGCCCCATCGCCACGCTGCCCTAATCAAGACGCTCCAATCTCCACCTCCACCGACGTCAAAATAGCCCAGCACGCCTGCATATACACCACGGCCCTGCGATCCTTCAAGTTGCTGGAGTAATTGACAGGACCGTGCTTTTGGCGCGCCGGTCATGCTTCCAGGTGGGAGAGACGCAGCAAGCACGTCAATGGGCGCCGGCTGTACAGTTGTGCTCTGCTCGACACCCGTACCAGCCTCCCCATCCAAACGTGTCTCACCATCATCCTGCCCTTCCGTCACAGCCGTCGTGACCAACGTCCCCTCAATAACACTGACCAGTTGCCACACAGTCTCGTACTCCTCCACGCCCATCAATTTCGTGACCTGAACATTTCCTGCTCCGAGCACGCCGTGTAGATCGTGCCGGATTAGGTCGACTATCATCAGGTTCTCGGCACGCTCTTTGGGTGTGGCCAGGAGGGCCAGGGCCTGGGAGAGGGAGACAGGCGAGGTGGATGACTTGCGGAGCGTGCCTTTTATGGGCCGGAATTGGAGAGTCTGGGTGTGTGCCGTAGGTCTGGCTGATGCGGCTGAGGGTGAATGGCGAGGGCGTGTCCAGCTGAGGAAGCGCTCAGGACTGCTACTCAGGATCGTGATTGTGTTTGATGCTTCTGGAGTGCGAGAATCGGAAGTGCGGAAGTGAAGATATGCGGAGAATGGCGCAGGATTGAGACGTCGAAGGCGCCTGTGGAGTTGCTGCACAGGTCGAGGCGTACAGTTAATGCGAGTAGTATCTGTCAAACAAAGCTCGTACGACTCGCCCTCGCGAATAAGGGATTGGCAGACGAGGACTTTGGCGCGGTAGGCGGCTTCGAGTGGGCCGTGGACTGTTGTATTCGTGGCGGGCGAGGTTTTGTATGTAGTCTTGGGTGCTGGTTTTTTGACAGTCGACGTTTGTGCCTGTTGCAGCTCTGAGAGTGTCGTCTCAAGCCAGGCATGGTCGTCTTCTTGTGTACTCTGAACGTAGACTTGACTCTCAATGTGATCGATGACTATGCTGTGGGTAACGTGGACGAATGCTATATCCGGACGACCTGTTTCTGGTGTGTTTGCTTGCAGATCGATCGTGTCCAGGCATGCTTCATAGGAGATGAAGCCAATTAATCCGCCCCAGAATGGAACTCCGGCTGGACCATCCCTGGCAGCATTGCTGACCATGAAGTGCTTCAAGTATGCATAGACATCCGGCACATGTATTGAGTCATGTGGTCCCGAGGTGCTGGTGAAAGTGGTGAGAGTGTGAGACTTTGCGCGGTACTCAATGTGTAGCGTATTCTCAGTGTCAAGTATGCCCAAGATACTGTATCGACCAGTCTCTGGATTGGCCGGGTGTCCATTTGCAAGCATGCCAGACTCGAGCAAGACTACTTCTTGAGAAAGTGACTTCGTGGCATCGGTAACTTGCGTGACATCAAGACCGTGGAGTGGCAATTTCAGCCACTGAACTGCTTGGCAAGCCGCTTGAGGTGTGGACCTTGCATTTTCATATCGAGGTTCAATAACTTTAGACGGAAGACTAGCTGGACTGCGGACTAATTGCCGATGCTCGTAAGACCAGTTCTGTGCTGCTTTCCACCAGTTTGTGATGATGTTTGTTCCCGAGTTCAACTCAGAGCAGACAGACTCTGGGTGAAACTGAACTCCCCAGAATGGTCTTGTCCGATGCTTGATCGCCATAAGCGTGGGACCATTATCGACTTCGTCCAAGACCCAAGCAAGTGGCTGTAGATCTGAACATGCTGCTGACGGACGGTAGAGGGCTTTCCTAAGGCAGTCTCCTTGCTCAAGCAAATCTACGTGTAAAGAGTGGTACTGTGTAGTCACAACATCACCCACACCCTCGAAGATGTCGGTGTCATCATGCTCGACGTGCTCAATGACACCATGTCTCGGCTCTTTCAGCTTCTTCATTCGAGCACCAAAGGCGCATGCCAGGCTCTGAAACCCTAAGCATAGGCCAAGCACAGGCAGTATATCACCATCAGACAAAGACCATAGTTTTGTGATCAATCCAACATCACGAGTATTGGTCGGAGAGCCAGGCCCAGGTCCTGCAAGTACTGCATCAAATTCCTTCAGCACTCTCAGGAAACCAGCATGGTCGTTCAGGTATCGAGGATCATCAATTTTGACGACGATTACATGAGCTCCGATCTGCTCTGTCAGCAGCGCCGCGATGTTGTTGGAGAATGAGTCATAGGCATCCAATAAGAGGATACGTGGCACCGGATCAGACAGAGTGCGGTACGGCATGCACCCTGCTTGCTGCGGCGAAGACAGAAGCGTAGAGTTGCCTTTTCACTTCGATTTCTTCCTCGGACCGAGTCACGAAACGACGAAATCTCACGAAAGTCCAGTGGCACAAATAACAACAGCTCCACCCTCGGTCAAGTCATGGAAGATCCTCCCAGGACTTTCACTCTGCTATCGAGTATCTTTAAAGTGTGTGTCGGTGTTACGGAGAGCATCTGAGAATGTGACTAGGAAGATATCATGACTGCAATGGGGGAACGTTTCAGCGCCTTTAAATGTAGGATATGATCATGATATGGAAGAGATGAGAAGTCAGATGGTGTTTCAAGCAGTGACAGACGGATGTGGCAAATGACTCGAAACAGGGGGTCTCGATCTCCGCATCCGGCTTAGATCTGCCACGAGCAGCCTGAAACTCTTCTCTGACAATACTCTACTCTACTCTACCCAGCACAACCAAGACACAACAATGTATCTCGCGAGCGATCCTTATACTGGAGACACCGTCGTCCTGGACGACACCTGGCACTGGGCCTTCCTTGACCTTGATGCAGAGCGGCGCACTACACAGCACGATATCATCCTTGCTCGCTTGGCTGATCACTGTGCTAGCTGCTGGACAATACACGCCAATGCACATCTATTTAGTCACACGGAGCTCCCTTATAATAAACCTGTACCGCTCGAGACTGGTACGAAAATCGCCAAGGAGCCCGAATCGTACTTGGATCTGCTTCGATGGACTTGGCACGAAGAATATTACACCAAAGCTGAACAGCAGGTGGTGGAATTCTGGACTGATGTAGGCAGGCGTGGTGCTTTGACAGCTCGACCGCGGGCAGAATCCGAACCGCCTCCGTCACTGGCGAGTGCCATCGAAGACGCACATGAAGGCATTGCTGATGTCGCGAAAAGCCACCTTTCACAACACAACCGTCCAACTCCACCTTGATGAGGCTTCCTGCGGAGCTGCGTCTCATGATCATAAAGACACTCTGGCAGCCCACAACAGATGACGCATACGGGAACAGTTTAGGCACTACGCGTACCAAAGATGGTGTTCTCTCCACCGACAACCTCTCCTGGGCTCGGAATTGGGCAAAAGTCCGAGGGCTATGCAAACAGTTACAGCTCGAGGCTGATGCACATATATATCGCTGGATCAGGGACCACAGTGTTTCAGTACATGCCTGGGATTTGACAGGATCCTCCGGGCTACCCGTTCTACTTTTTGGCGACATCACTCAACTCACCGTCTTCTTCGACGTGAAGGATATCGACAAAACAGACAGATCCGACATAGCCAATGAACCCGATGGCGCATTGTTGAAGGATCACTACAAAGCGCTCCATTGCATCGCCTGCATGCCTCGACTGACAAAGCTGACGGTACGATGGCGGGCCGACACAAAACACTGTATCAAGGACTGGAAATTGCGAGATCTTCAATCCGGACTGTTTGAGGATATTTTCGAGGTCCTATATTGCTGCTCACCAACAGGCATGGAAAGTCTGAAATCTGTGACGTTTGTTGGTTTCGACGCCGATATCGAGAACCGCGACGAACTGTGTAAAATCGTGTGGCGGGAAGCGGAAGAGCAATTGAGGGCCGTGAAGGTTTCCTTTGTTGGAAGTGCGATAATGGAATACGTCGTGTGAAGTGTTCCGAATGTGGGAGAAGCTGCAAATGAGGGACAAATGGCTTTCGTGAGTGAATGATATTGTATTGTATGGAGAATAAGTGACAGCCTGGAGGACAAGGCCCAGACGAGACAAGATCAAGCAGTCATTCCGGCCAGGAACCGACTCAGCATGATGCTCACACTTTCATGTTCATCCTCATTCGCAAAGGTCATGCCCTTCCCACGTCTTAATCTCTAGTCACAAGTCGAATACCTCGACACAGCCCGGATGCCATCAGGTGCCCCAGCTTCCAACTTCTTGAGACATTGAGTATCAGCCAGCAAGACCAGAGGGCTGGCTTAGTCATCACGTCGCGTCACAACTTACCTGCTGTCTGCTTTGCACATCTCGTTGAATCTAGAGTGAGTTGAGGTAACAACAAGTGAAACGAAGCCAAGAAAGAGGCGAACGGAAAAAGCGGAAGAAGCGGAAGTGGTGTAGGTAACGGAGATGGCAAAGGGATTATAGGTGAGAGACAGCCTCGCCACCTCACCTCACCTATGGACGGGTGATCATTTCAGAGTTGGGCATGGAATCTACGTCTAGGGAAAAGCAGTGACGATGGTAGTGGCATGTGTGTGCGGGCGAGTCTATAAGGAAAAGGGCCTAAGTTTGGCAGTGGATGTGGTCACGGCATGGTTAGGCATGGTCACCATGGTCAAGTAATGCAACGATCTTTGCTTTCGACATGATTTTGAGCTGTCGTTGTTGCCATGTCCTATGAATGGGACGTCTTCTGATTGCTATCGCATCAACCACGGCATGATTAGCACCATTGCCTCATCGCCTGCCCGCTCCTCCATGCATGTTCGTATGTCCTCAAGCCACAACAGCTCATCTCGCGTGTGACCGTGAAGCTGTCCTGACACCCTTCGTACACGCACAATATTCCAGTATCCTCCCACCATCGTGAATTCAAACCACCGTGTCAAACCGATTCCATCATCATCAAACCATACCGTACAGATCCAACTTCCTTTATGAGACAACCAGCTCCAGCTGTTCCAGTTTCGGCTCCAGCGCTCTTGCTGCTATGCGCATCAGCCCATGGCCTGCCTCACATTAGCATCACCCATGCTTCATCCAAGTGAGACCCGGCACAAACTCTACAGCCAATGGGTTGAAGTCGTGGGTGGTTGCGGAGGTTGCGCGAGGTGGCTGCACTCTGGCACTGGTATGGCTGTAGGTGTATTGTGAGGTTGGTGGCAGTCCCGGACCGATGTTGTTGTACATTGGAGAGCGCAAGCGAGGGCGGAAGGCTTGACCTCGATCACCATTCGGCTGGAGTCTTGCATTGCGGATGGGTAATGGGTTGAGTCCAAGGTGCAAAGTGCCGCTGCGTGGATCGACCCACTGAGATCTGCCTGCGGTACCAGGTGTGCGTCGAGGCACCGGCGTCAACATCTCCCGGCCGGTCATCGCAGCCCAGTCCTTCGTAACTCCTTTAACATCCAAACGTCTTGACGCAACAGCCGTCCGCTGAGCATTCTCCGCAATCAGAGCATCCATTTGCAAACTAGCCTTTGTAGGAAGAATTCCGTCAATGTCTCCTGTCTTTGCAAAGCGTACGAGATCCCATACCTCATTGAAGGTCCTGATGGGGTCTTCAGGCGACTCTTGCAGGTCTGGTCCATCAAGAAGAGATTCACGGAAAGTGACGATGTCCGGACTCTGGCTGTAGAAGTTCTTGGCGTCGAGTGCTTCGATAGCAGCGGCAGCAGCTGCTGCTGCTTTTGCGCGAGGGAAGGAGTTTGTGGCGAGGCTTGGAGTGGTAGGACGAGTGCCGAGGGCTGCAGCTTGGAGTTCTTCGCCTAGGATGCGTAGGATATTGTTTTCGGCTTCTGTGGAGTCCATGCTTTCTCCAAGGATGATGTTGATGTCGCAGCTGTTCACACCGTTTATGTTTTCGAGGGCGCGGAGGAGAGGCACGTAGTCGGCGATGATCAGGTGACACCACAACTTGATCATGATCTTGAGGCGTCTTATTTGCAAGTGCATCGTGGTACCGGAAATGGCGTGGTGGAATCGCTTGAACAGCTGGAGAGGCGAGTGGGATGATCTTGAATTGAGGTTGAAGACGAAAGCGCACGCAAGCAAGACAGGCGGAGTAGCAATAAGCGTCGAGAGTCGAATACCTCGATGGAGCGACAGAGAGACAGCAATGCGACGAAGAATGTTGTACGGCCACGATTTCGCGTCGAACCAGAGTGCATTGCATTGTTGGAGGACAGGCCTCGCTTCGTCGTAGAGGCGTCGGCAGGTTGCGAGAAATGGCCAAAAGGAAGCCGTGCGCGCAGCATCACTCAAGACTTGCTGAGATGGCTTAAGTTCATCGGGTTCCATGCGGCGAGTCTGACAAGGCTTGCACTCGCATTCGGCATTGTTGAACCAGCGCGCGGAAGACTGAGGCGACGTCAGGACGAGCACGTAAATCTGGTCACGGATCTCTTGACTGAGCTGAAAGAATGCGCTTTGTTCTTGCGACTTTGGTTGAAGATGAGGAGGAAAGTTGAGCTTGGAGGGCTCGATCTGTTTAGCCATGAGGTCACGACCTCTATGCGCGAGATGGCACAGGAAGACATTCCGTCGCAAGGAGCGAGCGTGGGGTCCTGCCGTCCTATCGATCATCTTGTTGCTTGTCATTGTTTCGTGTACGAGAGATTTTGAGTAAGTTGAGGTAAGAGAGCCTGGCCAGAAAGTGAGTGAGACCACGGCACGCTTCAGGAAAGAGCGTCCCTGGATTCACAGACTTGCAAGAGCACGAAACATGCACAGAGAGAACGCGATGTACAAGGTTGAACGTGAATGAAAAGAAGGAATCATGAAAGCTAGGCGCAGAGAGCTTCTTGAGACGCTCGCTGTCGCTTGTTCATCCACGTTCATTCGAGCTCAACCAATTGGAACACAAGCCGAGATGCAGGTCGAGTTTCAAGTTTCAATATGCGGCTCAACTATGGTAATGGAAACCTAAATAGCCAACATGACTAAACGCGTCTGAAACAAGTGCGTTTGCCTAGGTTGCGCTGAGACGCAGATGTCTGCTTCCTAGTTGTCGCCCGATCTGTGCGTTTGAGTTTATTTCCCCAATGCTGACCTCGATCACATAGTCGCCTGCATTGAGCACGACCAGACCGAATTGCAAACAGATGACTTCACCTGACGTAATGTTTGGTAGCGGCCGCGCCAATTGTCCAGTCCATGCGAAGCATTGACTCATCTCAACGTGTGAGAGCTCTGCAGACGGGTTGGCCAGCCTTGGATCAATCTGTAGGTAAGGTCTGAGATCGTGTTGAGTCGTGTTTTCCAATCGGACTCGTAGCACAAACATATCGTCCACTCTTGTCGCCAGGTCGTCAGGCTTGCGAGTCTGCAATTGTGTATCCAGAAGCTCTAAGCTTACGCCAATAGCATCCTTCCTGATCATGTTGAGCATTCGTGGCTCCAGAATCAGTGGACGCAGGTTCAGGTCGCCACAGCGATCACTCTGTAGATCTCTCCAAGTCGCAGTCACGAGCTCCAGCAGTCTCTCGCGATACCAGAACAACTCTCTACTATTTACTTCCACGACCGAGGCACGTCTTGCCTTATTCACCACAAACTGGCGGCCACGACCACCAGTCAAGCTTGGGATTGGGTTTGCAGAATCTTCTATGTAGAGCTTGGGCAAGTTTAGTATGAAACGTGCAATGTGACCTGGCTGGATTATTGATTGTGTTCGATCAGTAGCAGTCCCTAATTCTGTCTCTGCGTTGAACTTAGATTCCACGGTTGCCACTATAGGCTGCATCCATGCATTGCGGACGTCAATGACAAGAAGAAAGTTGTCGTTTGTCTCCGAATTGAGAATATCAAACTGCTCAATTTCGATACAGGCATTGGAACTGAATGTTAGAGGTAATGTCGCCTGTCTGGTGAAGAAGGACCCCTTCACATCCTCTGCCGGCATCCCCAGACGAGCATAATCCACGACAATGCTACAGTCCTTGAGCCCAGTGTGAGCGCGAAGCTCCATCTCATAGCTTTTGCTGGCTCCTGGCTTGATAATGGCCCCGCCGTCCTTGTCTGCCTTGATCCACTTGAAAATTGGGCGATGGATGAGCTCGTAGTCAATCTCGTACTGCTCGATATCAGACAGTGTTACTGGCTCACTTCCAGACATGCTGTGGCGAAAGGAAAGATGGACGAAGTCTATTGTAGTCGTACTCGAATCGTTGCGAACTGTTATGGTGAACCTGTGCGCCTCGCCGTCGAGTATGGATATCATTGCTTGCGGTAGCGACGTCGAAACGATGCTCGCCAATGGCTGCGCATCAAGAACGATGTACGACCCAATGGTCGGCACGGGGGCACCCGTTATTTGTGGGTAGGACTCAATGTCTAGCGCTGCGCTCACACCAGAGCCTCCGACTTTCGGATTGACTTCAGGAGACCACGGCGTGTCGAAGGTGAAGAAATCCTGCTCGCGAAACCCTTGTATCTTGACCTTGCAGCCCATGATTCGAAGCGTTCCTTTCCCGGATGGTCTTACACGCAGAATCATCTTGTGCAAACGGCACGACAGCAATGTAGCGTGTATGTGTTTTTGCACATGGTGTACCTCATCAGACAACAGAGAAATCCTTTCTACAATCACCTCGAAGTCGAAGAGATTTTGCAGTGTAACCACGTATTCAGCATCCTCGTTAGCTACCAGCATGAGTTGTGTGGTTTGGACTGGTTGTGGTTTTAGAAATGGGTCATGCAAGAATGGTCCTACGCTGTCATCGCTCTTCGACGACTTCTCCAGGCTTAAGTCTGCCGCGGATCGTGCCAGCAATCGACGCCTGAGTGGAGGATCTAGCAACTCCACTTTTCGGACTAAGAATGAGTCCCAGTAAGAGCCTGTCGACCTCAGACCGTGCTGAAGTGAGCTTGTTAGCCTTACAAAATGACGGATCTGCTCTTCTTTCGGCAGGTGTATCTGATTCGCGAGTTCCGTCATTCTTGGTGCAGCTTGAGGTCCTACTGTCTGAAGTATTGCAGCAGTGTACTGAACAACCCTGTGGTAGTCCGATGTCGTCTCTGCAACGTTTGTGTAGAGTTGCAAAAGCTCCAGCTTCATGTTAAAAGACCCATAACTTCGCAATTCAGCATTTAACATAACATCCTTCACCACGTCTCGAGCCAAGCCTGTCAAAGGATCATCTGCAGACGCAGGCATATCGTCGATACGCTGCACCAGAGCGTATGCTCGTCCGGTTACCTCCATCAGCGTGGCCATGTCAAGCTCAGTATTTGCCAATGCAATGTTGTCGAGCGTTGAGACATCGTTCCCCGTACTGCTCGGCCCACCGATTTGATATGTACCAGAGTTCAGAACCTTGCTTGGTTGTATGGCAGGCACGAGTGCAACAAGGAGCTCTTTGTTCACAATGGCATGCTTACGGCTTAACCCAAGCAGACCTAGAATGGATGACATGCCAGACAGTACGGATATAGTGTCCGTGCTGGCAGTGGGAGAGGGAATGGTTCTCGTTGGGAATGCTCGAAAGAGAAAATCTGCAATCTCGACTTTACCCAATCCTGGAAATTGCGAACTTGCGCCTCGTCGAGTGACCGGCTGTCTGCCAGTGACGATGTCGTTCGAAACTTGAGGATCCAAACCCCCAGTTGTACCGCGCAGATACACCATCAGCTTGGCTAATCGTATGATGGATTCGGAAAAAGCATATCGGGACAGGACCTCGGGAAGGTTTGTAAAGCCACGGATATAGATATCGAGAATCCTGCGGCAGAGTTCTGGTGCCAGTGATGAGAGCGCCAACAACGTAGTCTTTGTGTCGAGCGAAGGTCTCACAGTACCAAAGCTGCGAGAAGCGGTTCGCGGTGAGGTTTTGCTTGCCAGAACCCTAAACGAGCCAGACTGACAAACCAGCGGAATCTCAAACTCCAGTCCACCGGAAGTTAACATCAACATGGTTACAAGCAGGTTCTCGAGTGCCTTTGCATGCCAGAAATGATCGTCGAGACTTCGTGCCTGTATTGCACCTTGGGTGAGCTCCCGGAGTGCATCGGACCATCTACCCGATTGTAGATACAGCGATCCAATGATCAGTGCCTTCCTGGCAGTTAGTCGTGCTTCTGCTAGCTCTGCAGGGTCTGGCTTATTCCTCAGTATGGACTTCCTGCTAGAGATGCCTGGTAATCTTCGACGTTCAGTATATTCCATGGGATCGCGTCTATTCAACGAGTCTATACTCGAATCCCGGGAGACCTGTCGACGGTTTGAAAACCCTCGACCATCTCGCTCTTTGTTATTCGCAGCTTCTGGCGATGTCTGTGAATTTGTAGAGGGTGATTCAGGATACTCGGCTGAGGCGGACGTCACCTCGCTGAGCGCTGGCAGTCCATCGGAATAATCATCCTCATCAATTGGCGAAGGGGGATCGATTGTGCTGAAATCAGCCCTCAACGAGGTAGTTCTCAGAAGGCTCAGTGGACGACCATTCTTGACTGCCGCAGGGGTCGATGTACCAGTTGTTCCTGCAGGTGTTCCGATTGTGCTCGATTCTTGCACACTCCGGGCAAATGTGGAAAGTTCTGCCAGGAATCTTGCTGAGACAACGCACATTACTGTCTTCATAGTCGTGAATTGTTGATCTTGAAGAGACGGTACCAGTATTGAATTCGTGGGCCAAGCTCCTCGGGAGCTCGAGACGCTGCTGGTCGTTTCGAAAAACATAGGCTGGACTAGTAGTGCCCGGGGGAGCTGTTCCGCGATGAGTTCAAGATCATCCTGAAGCTCCTCCATGTCAGCTGCATGCCCTGGTCCGGGTTCGTCATCAATGACATTTTCTCCGGCATCTCCTATGCAGATAACCACCAGTGCTTCCCGGAACGTCTCGTATGGAGACAACGCGGCATGAGACGCAGTCGGGATTGTGGTCAGAAGGTCGTATAGAATTAGGCCATTCGGAAAGGCGAGTGGTGAAAATGCAGCTGAGATATTCATAAGCTATGCGTGTTGACTAGATAGGCTTGAACTGCTCATACTTTTGTCGGCCAGCGCGTCGGGGCTGATGTCCCCTAATCGTACGGTGTTCTCAACGCGTAGTCTTTCAACGAAGCTGTCGAATCTGTGCTTCTTGATTCTGCCGAGAGGTAAAAGGACGACCCGGACGCGCGCCGGCGCGATGGGTGATATAGGATCAATGACCATCGTGACATCCTGGGCCAGCGGATTCAGGGCTGGAGATCGCTCTGGTGTGTCAGACACACTGTATCAAGCGCAACTGAGTAGGCAGTGGCATTTGTTGACAAACATACCACCATTCGACACGAATCGCGATATAGGAAGTCGACACAAAACGTGGGGTAATTGGGCTCATGACGATCTCACGTTTCACATGCGTCTCGTCTCCCCTTCTCCTCCATCTCTAAACAAACAGTCCCATCTCATTCCAGCTTTACACTCAGTACTTATTTGATATTTCTCTCGAACTCATATCCTTCGGCCGCTGTGCCATTATTGCTTACGGTCTGCTAGCTTGCTACCACATCGATACCAGGTCTGGTACACACGTCCTTTGCTGTAGCCGGAGGCGTGGCGGCGGCGCTCCTCCGAACATGTCTGGGTCGATCGATTATGCATCTTTACGTGATCAAACGCTAGTCTCTGGACAAGACGAAGAGGCTGTGACAGTGAATACCCGGGCGCTAATTGACAAAGTCCTTGCAAGATACTCCGGAGAATGGACTACACTTCGTGAACTCATTCAAAACGCTGCTGACGCGTCAGCAACTAAAGTTGTTATTCGATTCGAGACACTGCCATCCTCCACAGTCGCAACGCCTTCAAGCACCGATGATGTCGAACAGCTCAAGCATGTCGTATTACACCACACATTGCGGCGACTGGTCGTCTCGAATAATGGCCAAGCATTCAATACCAATGACTGGGCAAGATTGAAACGGATCGCTGAAGGCAACCCTGACGAGACAAAGATAGGCGCCTTTGGTGTTGGTTTCTATTCTGTCTTTGCCGACTGCGAGAATCCTTTCATAGCATCAGGGTCCGAGACAATGGCTTTTTACTGGAAGGGAAACAGCCTATTCACGCGCAAGGGCGACCTACCTAAAGATCAAGGACACTCTGATACCTCTTTCGTACTGGATTACCGCAACAACACTTCGCCAGTACCCTCGTTGAAGAGCATTTGCCAATTCCTTAGCACGAGTCTCACCTTTGTTGGCCTTGAGAGTGTGGAGCTATGGCTGGATGACTATAACGTTTTCACGTTGACCAAAAAGAGCGCTCATCCAATGCCTGTGACAATCCCGAAGGGCCTGGAGACTAAAACGAAGGAAGGCATGATGCGCGTTGCTGGTGTCGAAAGTCAGACTGCACAGATCGACGCTACATGGATCAATATCGTTGGGTGGATGCCGTCCGCTGCAGACAGAGGCTCGAACGTGTCGGAAAGTGACGGAAAGGGCTCGGCGTCTTTGAGGAGCTTTTTCTCCAGATTGGCAGGCTCTGGTGCCACTGCGAATAACAGCGCAGCGAGAAAAGCTGCGAAGGATGAAGAAGCTGCACAGAAGGCGATTGCCGAAGATCTGATGGGTATCTCACAAGCTACAATATTCATACGAATCAATAACGTTCACATCAAAACTCAAGTCTCAAATACCTTTGCCGTGGAATTGGAGCGCGCAACGAAGAAGCCGCCGCCGAAGACAACCAAGATTGCGATATTGACATCTTCGTATGATGAGACCACTGCGTCCTTGTCTACCTTGACCGGTACAGCAGCAAGAAATGCAGAGGAAATCATCACATCAGTCATGCCACGCAAGAACGGTCGTATATTTATTGGCTTCCCAACCGCACAGACGACAGGCTTACTAGCACATATCTCTGCACCTTCTCTCATCCCCACCGTGGAAAGGGAGAACATCGACTTGAATGCACGCTACGTTCGGACATGGAATACCGAATTGCTGTCCATCGCTGGTATCGCTTGTCGAATAGCTTTCGCTGGCGAGATGGCAACTTTACATGAACGTTCTCGAACTGGCCCGAGTGCGAGGACTGGAGTACTTGATAGCAAGCAGCTAGACGCGCTTATCCCAGCAGCCACCCATGCATTAAAGCAGTTCACATTCCAGGAATCAACACCATTATCTCGCGTGGCTCAGATCATCGAGGAGTCCTTCTGGACTTGCAATAAGAACGCCAGTATCGACATCTTCTCGTCATGTGGTGTCCTGCCGAGTCATGAGGTAAGAATCGCGTCAGAGTCTCTCAGCTTTGTGAACAGGCTACCTGTGATACCAGAAGCCTTGCTGAAAAACGCCGGAGAGTTCATCACCAAGCTTCAAGATTTAGGTCTTGTAAGCGAGATCACCACATCTGATATCAAGAAAGAGCTCGAGAAACAAGCTTTGACAGAGGAACAGCTAGATGAGTTCTTGAAGTGGGCTTCAGCGAAAGTGAAGAGCAAGGCCCTGGACGCCCCCGGCGTGCAAGCTTTGATTGCAGTCACCATCGTAACACTGTCGCCGGAGACCATTGCGTCACGTCAAGCAGGCGACCTCCTCGTTCTACGTAACATCGATTCATTCGTCAACAGCGGCCGAATCACTCCTGATATGCCGATGCCGCCGAATACAATACCCTTCAAGTTCACAAAGAATCTGGTTCAGCAGGATATGAACTCCTTTGGATGGTCAGATCTGCAGATTGTGCCATGGATGCGGTGGCTACTTGAGCAGGCTTCCGGGAAAGCCAAGGGGAGCGATCGTGATATGACGCAGAATAGTAACTTCTCCGGCCAGGTTCTTGCAGTCATCTCGCGGTCGTGGGACTCGATGAGCCAGTCTTCGAAGTCAACACTTACTGAACTTCTTGTTGTGCGTACAATCATCCCCACAAAGTCCGGCATGAAGAGACCGCCAGAGTCATACTTTGCATCCGTGAAGCTCTTCGATGACCTGCCTACCATTTCAGGTCTGAACAGCGTCAAGGAGAAATTTCTCAAGGCTTTGGGCGTCAGAAAAACGATTGAGTTATCAGTGATCTTCCAGCGACTGATGGCTGGATCGTCCGGGGGGGCAAGTGGCTGGAGCCATGTTGATCTCATCAAATACCTTGTCGGTGTTTGGCAAGACATCCCTGGCGAAGATATCGAACAGTTGAAGAAGACTCCCTTGTGTCCGGCCGAAGGTACAGACAATCAGATTACGGCGAGACCGTATAAGCTATCGGAGTTGTTCGAACCCAAGGATAGTCTGCGTGGTTTGGGTCTCCAATTGCTACAATGGCCGACACCGTTGAACGTGACGTCTCCAGAAGGCAAATTCCTCAAACTTCTAGGACTACGAGCGAATCCCTCGATTCCTGAACTTGTGGATATTGCGATCATGGCCAACCGATCGAAGAACGCTGCGCTCTACGAGAACGTGTTGAAGTACTTCATCGAAAGTCATTACACAAACAACTATGCTACATTTGATATGACGAAAGTGCAAGCTCCTTTTCTTCCGTTGCAGAACGGGGAGGCTAACCAGCTCGTCAAGCCCGACGATTGCTTCACGAATGCCAAAGCGGAAGTGCTCTCTTATCCGATACTGAGGACTGATATGCATGGTCATGCTGCCAAGTTCGGAGTACAAAAAGATCCTCCAATCGCGGATGCCGCATTGCGTCTTATCAAGCAGCCGCCACGGGGCAGGGTGGAAGCCAGGAAGCTTTTTGGGTACTTTGCTGAGCGTCTTCCGGATATCACTGCTCAAGTAGCCGAGAAGCTAAAGGGATCTGCTATCGTGCCCGTGACTTCGTCCAGGAGCAGCACCGAGAAGGGTACAGTGCGACTCGTTGTACCGACAGCGGTCTTTGTGGGTAGTAGTGCGGAGTACGAGGATATCTTCGACTTCGTGGACTTTGGTGATGACATAAACTTGTTCCTGCAGAGGATAGGATCGGCACGGGAACCGACTGTGATTGAAGTAGCACGCTTACTTGTCCAGAATGCTATGGGCACCGCGAACAATCTGGGTATGGACAGATACAAAGGACTGTTATACAAGCTGTATGTCAATATGCCGGTTCTCAAGAAAGAGAAGGCTCTTTGGAGCGCAATGAAGGCTGCACCATTCTTGCTTGCAAGCAAGGAGCGTCCAGTTAAGGCCGATGATGTTGCTGCTGCTGATCAAGACGATACAACTGATCAAGCAGCACGAGGCATAGAGTACAGGTTGAAGAAGGCTGGAGACATCGTCATAAACGACGACCTCATTGCGTTCAGTTTGTTCAAGCAGTATATAGTCTGGGCACCACAGGAAGACAATCTCGAACAACTGTACTGGGCCCTTGGCAGTCCGTACATCAGCACATTGATAGACGAGGAGCCGCGCTTCGGCGCCAAATTGAGCGATCAGGCAAACGCCAGCTACTTGAAAGATCTTATCACAGAAAGAGCACAGCTGTTTCTCCACGATCAACCAGCGGAGGGTATAACTCATAATGCGCGATGGCTGGAGAAGAACCTCGAGGTTGAGATCGTGGGCTCTATCTCCCTGCGTAGAACCCTTCGAGGTCGTGATGCGACTCATGTTGAGAAACGATCCGCTGCTTTGAGTGCGAAAGGCAGAGCTAAGCTTTTCGTGACAGCAAAGTACGATCCCTGGCAGATCTCCCAGGAAGTAGTGCAACTCCTCCTTGATCGTCCCAAGACTCAGCAAGTGCTTCTTTTCGACACATTCTTAACGACAGACCTTTACAAGCTGCGAGCTCGTGGCTACAACGTCGATCGCATCCTCCGTCAAAGGGCTATGGAAGAACGACGGGCCAAGGAGGCTGAGCAGAAGAGATTGAATGACGAGAAGCAAAAGCAGCTCCCTATTCCCATCGAAACCGATGCACCCACAGAGATTCTCAAGAAAGCTCGTCCAACGCCTCCGTCCGTGAAGATTCTGGAGCCAGAGGCAGAAGCTGCACAACCGGAGACACCGAAAGCGTCAATGCCAGGAGCCTTTCACGATTCCCCTCTACATGTGCCAGCAGTTGTGGGACCGCCATCAAGACCACAGACTCCTCGCGGCATCATCTCCTCCATCAGTCGCCATTTCGGCTTTGATCAGTCAGGCGCAGCGAATCCGCAAAACCAGATCGAAGCACAGCGCGGCCAGAGCAGTCCGACTACCTTTGACCCTAACCAATTTCGCGGAAATGGCACTTCCAACGGCACGGAAGGCATTTCTCCTGACAGCGTCCTTCAAAGCCTCCAGTCAGCAGTTACCGCATCCCGTCCTTTTGGCAGCTCGTCCATGTTCAACCGACCAACCACAAATACCGTCCAAGACTTCGCTAACTACTGCGACGAACGTCCTGGCCATGATCTCACACTCCTTGGTACTCTGCCAACCGCTGGCCTGAAAGTATTCCTTGCACGCTCCAGCGCCACGCCCGCCTCCGCCGCGTTCCTACGAACTCACTCCCAAGGCCTCGAATACTTCGCTACTGTCCTCCTCGCCGCCGCATCGGTCTTTCCTGTCGCCAAAGCCTCCTTGCACATCTTCCATGACGAAAGCGGCAAGAGTATTGCTTTCAACCAAAGCGGTAGCTTATTCTTCAACTATCGCTTCTTTGCGCAACTGCATTGGAACGGAATGAGCACCACTAGGGGCAGAGGCGACGCCATTGCGTGGTGGTGGACGACAATGTGTCATGAGCTGGCGCATAATCTTGTGCAGGATCACAGCTCGGGACATAGTTATTGGACGGAAAGCTTCGTCAGTCAGTATTTCCAGGCTACTGCAGATCTGATTGCGAGACTTGGACAGGTTACGCAGGGCCCGTGAGTGCGATATGATGTAGAAGAGTGTTTCGGTTGACAATGATGTTGATGATGAGTGCGAATCACAGGAATGCAATTCAGGGAAGACCGCCTTCCGATTCCCACTCGTCGCATGTTGGAGCATGGGTTGGGAGTTTACGAAGGCTTCGAAAAAGAGGTATGCATGGGCACCGTCAAGGATCGATATGACTGCACACGGGAAATGGATCTGGCAGGAGGGGGCATTCGTATACGACATCAACACGATTGGACGACGATTATGGCATGGCTACGACTTTGACGCCGAGCATTGGGGCATTATTGTACAGCTGAGTATACCTTAGACCTAGAAGACAACCTTCGACAGCTTTTGTCTGTTTCATTTTCATATTGAGATTATCATCATGTCTATGCGTCATCTAGTCATGTCACCACTTCGTCGCAATCCCAGCAGTGCCACTTCAACACTCACTGGTCCACTTCCATGCTCTCCCCAGCCGCTGGCGCTTCGCCACTCGCCGGGGCCGCCTCCTCCGACCCCTCATTCTCCCCCTTCTCGAATGCGCCGTCCAACCAACTCCTCACCTCCTCACCCTCCAACAGCACAAACCTCTCACCCACCCCTCCCAATGCCAAACTCGTATTCTCAATCCCCAACTCCTTATCCTGCGGCAAGCTCTCCCTCAACGCCCTTAATGCATGCTTCCCCAGCTCCTCCCTCCCACACCCCTCAAACTCATCCAAGTTCCGCTCTAAATACGTCCTCGCCATCTGACTCCTCGCCCCAATTGCATCCGCCACCATCTCCGTCGTGACACCGCTGGGGTTGAATTCGTAGAGATGCGTGCCTGTGGAGTCGGCGCCGGCGATCAGGAGACCCACGCCGTAGGGGCGTCGCCCGTAGTGCTGCGTGTTGGACTGGGCACGGGAGCCGATTTGAGACACGATGTGGGAGAGGGGGATAGGGCGAGCGAGAGTGAGGCGGGAGGCGAGGGATTGCTGCTTCATGTAGTTGGAGAGGACGCGGGCGTCGGAGGCGAGACCGGCGAGGGCGAGGCCGTAGTGCGTGTCGAGAGGGATGATCTTTTTTTGGTAGGAGGAGAGGTCCTCGGCGTTGCGCTGGAGAGGAGGTGTTAGCGGGTGACAGAGGATCATTTTTGAGGAGATCGAGAGACAGAGCACTCTCGTTCCTGCGATGTGGTGCACGAAGGAGGGAGTACCTTTATTGCGGCGAGCACGACGTGGGTCTTGCTGGCGATTCCGACGACGACAGATCCCTGCTTGACGGCTTCTTGTGCGTACTCTACCTGAAAGATGCGACCTTGTGGCGAGCTGAACACAGTCGTCAGCACTGCGGATAAGTACGGAGTCCTGGAATTACATACAAAGTAACTGCATCGTTGTCATATTGGTTTCTGAACATCCTGGGGAGCGTATGTGGTGTGGATGACTATGGCTCGTCTTATGAGTTAACTATCTCAGCAGCGGAAATCAGGTGAGATGATAAGGGTGCGGAGAGTGAACAGATCGAAATGATGTTCCAAGTTCAGATGGTTTGTCTCAAGGTGAATGGACGTGACGCGGGCAATGAGCTGCCTCAGATTCGGCAAGTCCCGTCTGAGCAGACATGTGCAACGTGAGCTCGTCTTCAGCCCGTCTGCCTAAGTCAAGCACATTAATCACCATCACATCGACCAACAACGCAGACACTTCGCAGACACCAGCAAAGACATACACGACCCGACTTCCGCACCTCTACATCCTACCGGATCGCACGAATTCGCGCGCCCCCAGCACTCCCAACCACCATGGCTGGCCTCAAAACATTAATTGGTCTCTCCTTCGTCCTCGCCATCGGCTTCATCTTGATCATCCTTTCCTCCGTCCTCTACAAAAACGTCTTCCCGATACTCGTCGTCGCCACCTACGTCGTCGCGCCGCTACCGAACATAATATGTAACTACTGCGCCAGTCCAGACGACTTCATCGACAGCAGCTCGGGGTCGGCGGGCGCTATTGTTGATTTTGGGCGGTTTTTGACGGGCTTCTTGGTGGTCATGGGAGTCGGTGAGTGTGAATGTTTCGTACAATTTGGACATGCATGCATTGCCGACGCAAGATGCGCTTAGAGGTGGAGGGGCTGGGAAACGCACACGAGCAAGAAACATTTGTATAGTGGACTAGTGGCTAACACTCAGCAGCATTACCCGCATTACTGGCACATTGTGCGTTATTACCGTACACGGCGATGGTCATGTCGATCTGCGGAGGACTACTTATATACGGCACGATCATCAGCTTCAAGATGGTGTTTCGAGAAGAAGAGGACTTCTGACTAGCCGACAATGGGCGCTGAAGTGTAATATATAAGGTGTATTGCATGAGTTTGTTCTTTCGTTTTCATGTGCTATCTCTCGCATCATATGGTAAGATGTGGGAGATTCATCTGGCGTGCCTTGCTCGATTCCCTGACTACAGCCTGTATTCTATTCGTGCTGAGCGATGTCGAGCGAAAGTTGAGCGACCCCTGTCCTGCAGCCCACCCATGCTTGCGAGCGGTAGGGGCAGCTCTGGAGCTTATTGTAAGCAAGAGCCAAGGTCTGTATCATTAATGCTGTTCGTGGCCATCCATGGGCGATGTCGAAGTGGCCCCACGTCAAGGAGGCTCCGTGCAGAAGACTGCTAGCAACCTATCCACGACATCCTTGATCGACTCCGGCCGCAGCATCATCGAGCCCATACCCTTTCTGAACGCGAAGGACGTCGCCTTCATCGTCTGGTGGTACACGCTCTTGTATTCTGCATCACGACTGTCTATTTCGATGGCTTGTGAGTCAAGACCTAGATCCGCAGCCACGTCGGGTGAGTTAGCTCCTTGTGACTCCACGCCCATGACGTTGTTTTGTGTTTTCTTCGTGCCTGCTTTGTACGAACTCAGACCATAGCTCTTCATGACAACGAGAACACTGCGTGAGATGAGCTCTTTGTTGCGCGTCTCGATCTGCTGTTCGAGAGCAGTGTCAGCCGTAAAAGACTGTGACAAAAGCGTGCTTGTTCTTTCCAGATTGCCACGTCGACTCGCAGGTCGTGCTTCATTTGCCATTGAGGCCGAGTTGTTTCTTGATGCAGGCACGCGTGTGGTGGTCTGCGTGCCAATCATGACTGGATCACTTGCAGAGCCTTTGCCATTCAGAATGTTGTCAATCGGGAAGCCGTCTTGAGGAAGCATTGGGGAAGTCATGATGGAGCTCGCTCGGGATGTGGAGCGCTCACGACCATCCTTGAGACGAGGTTTCTTGCGGCGCTCGGTCTCCTCATCGAAAAGCTGGCTGAGTCTGTCGTGCTTCTGAGCGGACGGAACTGGTGCGTGCAGTGCTTTGATATCACCCTTATTGCCTTTAGGTGAGGCATCGGTCGTGATGGGCTTGTACAGCAGCTCAGAAGAGATAGTGACTGCATAGACCGCAACCAGGTCGTGCTCGACCTCTTCTTCGATCGCGGGGAGGCGGACAACTCCATCCCATCCTTCCCGAGCAGCTTCGTCATCATAGCCCACGTTCGGTATTTGGCATGCATATAACATCACCTCGGTGATAGGTTGTATCACACCTATATTGGAGATAGCTTTTGCTGGCTTGACTGAGCACAATATGCCCTTCGAGGAATGTGGACTAGCGTGCTCAGCATCCTCAATATCCTCAGCGACTACAGTATGCTGAGCCTGCTCCAGATTTTGCTGCAGCCATTGTTTCAACTCATCTGAAAAGCACGAAACCCGAAGACGGTTGACCAACATATGAAGTGGTACTACCGTTTCCGAACAGACACCTAGAACCTGCAGAGTATCACCGGGAATACCGTGGTTACTCCACGAGTTTGTCGATTCTATCTCAAGCCCTTGACGGATATCAGTACTTTTGATAGCGTAGCATTTGTTGTGTTCAATCTCTACCATCAAGCACAACTTTGTCGGAGATACGCAGTTTTCCACTCCAAGGGACTTCGAATCCCAGACCCATGTCGAGGAAAGACTCGTTATCGTATCACATTGGGTTGGTAACTTGTGGAATAAGGAAGACCTCTCTGATTATCTATATGAGGTAGCGCGCAAGTTCATGTATTGTTCCAGAAGTAAGGCTCACGGAGAAACTCCTGCCGAGCGTGCATTCCGAATTCCTCCACGCCCTACCCGCTCTTGGATCTCTCTAGCTCTCTCTGCCTTCCATCTTCTGTCATGAGTGACAACAACGCGCTGTACTTAGGTGCCAGCGCGAACACAGTGACTGAGAATCGTATGACTGTACCACGATCAAGCCTTGCCACAAATCAGCCCAGCATCAGAAGAACAAAGGCAGCCATTTCATCCCCATCTGTCACCATTGACACTGTACCACAACCCTCTCAACTCCTCCCTTCTCAGTGCCGCCCTCCCATCTGGCACCGGCAACACCCAATTCTTCCTCTCCTCCACCTCCATCTTCTTCCACAGTAGCTACATGGCCAAGTCAGATTAGCACCAATCACAGCCGTTTGATCTCCCTCTCTCATCCATCATCTCTCACTTACCTCACTAGCCAACTCCAGTTTCTGCTCCCATGTCCCATCTCCATCATCTTCCAACCTGCACAGCATCTCTGTCTGTCCCATCTGCCTGCCCTCCCTGACCTCCTGCATCGTGCGTCGTCGCTGCGCCAAACACGGCTCGATGATATCTCGTATGCCGTACCAGCCATTGAAATCTTGCTCGTGGTTGCGGGCGCACCGTGTGCAGGCTGGATGAGTTTGCGAGCATGGCAGATCGAGGAGAGTGCATTGCAGACACGAAGCTGGTATGGTGACCGGAGCAGTGGTGTCTGTAAGCTCGTGGCCGATGATCGAAGCAAAGAGACCGAGTGTGGTGGTGAGGACAGGCGACAGAGATGATGTTGATGTGGTGTTTGCGGGCTCGTGGCTAAGGATTGAGGCGAAGGGGCCGAATGTGTTGGTGGTACCAGGTGAGAGCGAGAGCGCAGAAGCAGGTGCCTTTGATCTGTATTCTGGCGAGCCTGTGGTGCTTGAGGAGAAGGAAGTCGCCGGTGTTGATAGCAGGGACGTTGGGAGCGAGCTCTCTGGAGTCGCTGGCTCAGGTGAGCTTTCTGGGGATGAGGGCCACCTAGGACTGAAGGAGGAGGTGAGTGGAGTCGTTGGCTCGACATCAGCAGCAACAGCTCTGAAGGTGGGTTGCTTCGGTGTGGTGGGAGAGCCGAGCACGACCTCAATTCCGCCCATGTAGGTCAGTTCGTCTTCGAGAGGTGAGGTGATCATGGTGAGTATCGAGAGTCTTGCTACTGAGCACGAGTGTGATTAATGGTCGTGCGGCACAAGGCATTAAGTAAGATTAACGGAAGCAAAGAGGCAAGCTCAATACATAGTACTGCCAGCTGCTCCATCATAAGTTCAAGAGCTAAGAGCGAGACGAGAGAGCTGGTTCATGAGGCGCAAGTAGCAAGAAGAGCTTACTCGAGCAGATTGAGAGCGAAGCCGAGAGCGTGCTTCATGTGCTTACAGATCTGAAACGGCACCCGGGCAGTTAGCTTCGTGTTTCATGTGCTTCCAAGGACGCGAAGAAAGTCCAAGCATCGTTATCTGGGTATCTACTACTGAGCACTCGCTCTACACGCACTTCCCATTTGCCTCATCATCTTCGTCGTCGACATCAGCTCTTGTGGGGAACCGTTACTCATCAACCCAACTTCTTCTTCTCAGCTGCATGTTTCAGTTCAGCTTCACAGCACGAACCCTCCCAAATTTACCACATTCCAATCCCTGATCGGCGTCGACTCTTCCAGCTCGACAGTCCACCACAACGCTTCCTTTGCCTTTTCAGTCTGTTTACTCTCCTCATACGCGCGAGCAAGGACTAGCCAGGCTTTCGGGCAGTCCCAGCCACTGCCAAGACGTGTAAGAGATGATAGAAGACTGTAAGCACGATCGCGAGCGGCGATACGATAGAGCTCTAGTGGCGACATGGGCTCCCCTGCTATGCCAATCGGTAATACGGTGCTCTGTAGTGGAGCACCTAGCGTGGACTGGTTTGTCAATGCTGTGCTTGGGATGATTGACATGTTCGATGTGGTGCTAAGTCCAAATGTACTGGAGGATGGTGCAGTAAAGATGTCGGCGGCTGGATCAGGCTTCTCTGCTGGGATAATCTGGCAGTAGTAATCCAGCAGGATTGAGCTCAGCTCGACTATCGAGTCGCGATGGTCGGGGACGTGAGACAATGCTTGCTCGTAGTGCATTAGAGCGTCGTGTGGAAGTGATTGTGCTTTGAGCAGGTGGCCGCGCTGGACAGGATTAGTTCATAAACGTACAGTGAGAGAGCACCAAATGCTTACCTGTGCATGCACATTTGCCCATAACTCCTCCACACTCAACCCACTTGCCCATCCTCGATTCTGAAAGTCCTTCACAGTGCACCCATCCGAGGTGACGTCGAGCTCGAGAGCTTGGCTGAGCTTGTTAGCCTCTTCAACAGCATCATTTGCGTCATCATAGACGCCAGCACTGATGTATAGAGTAGCCACGAAGAGCCAGACCTCTATCAATATCGACATCTTTAATCGTCTCGCCTGGGAACTGACAAACTGTGGTGTTGCACTTGCTGTTGCATTAGGTGGCGGTGCTGGCAGTCCCAGGTCTTCAGTGAAACCCTGCTCGTCATACCCAGCTGATGGCGGTTCCCCGTTGCTGTTCGATATAGTCTTGGGAGTACCCGGTGCGACCATGTCGTCGATTTGGCTGCCAGGTGGTGGAGCAAAATCTAATGGTTCCTTCTCGGGTATGATCTCGACTGATCGTTGTGCACCATCTCTACGACCTCTTAGACTGCCAACCTTGTGCCGCAGACTTGAACTCCGACTGGGTGTCTTCTCGCTGCTGAATTTGTGTTTCTCATGTGACACTTTTCTGTTCGAGCCGTCTGCATTGGCATTGCTGCCGGATCTGGTAGCGAAAACAGCGCTGGTGTTGGGGAGCGAAGTCGTGTAGCCGCCCTCTTTCTCGGCTGCAAGTTTCGTGGCTTTTGACCTTGACATTATGTTACGCACTGTTGAGCCGTTGTGTTTTGATGTTTGTGGTGGAAGGATATAGGCAGATTTTGAGGGCTTCAGATGTGAAATCTCAGCGTTGATGTTACCAAACAGTGCGGCATATAGAGCGAAAAGTCCAGAGGTCGCGTTGACGGCCGCCTCGGGACCTTCCAGGACCTCAGTCAGTGCAAGCTGGGTCATCTTGATCTCCAGCATCGCCTGCTTTTCGTAGCTATCCATCATATGAGCGAGCGTGGCGGTACTCGCAGGCTTTGGGCGTCTCCGTCGACCGATCGCAGATTGACGTCGACTCTGTGGTTGCGCTCCTTGCGTCAGAAGGATAGTCATGGCCTCTCCGAACTGATCGAAAGCTGCTTGGCAAGTTGCGGCTGCGAGCTGAAAATCCTCCCTGGCACATAGAAGTAAAGCTAGCAGATGAAAGACTGGCAGTAGTTTCCTCTGCCTTGTGAAGGAAAGAGCGTCGTCATCAAGATCGGCTCCTTCGTCTTCTGATAGTACACCATCTGGTGCGGCTAATGATTGTGTTTCCTCTGGATTAGCCAATGCGCGCTTGGCGAGCTTGATAGCTGAAGGTATATCTCGCCTCTCTGCCATGAGTAGCGCGAATGCATACAAGGTTTCTGTACATTGTGCGTCAGGAACTCCTTGCTCTAGTGCTTTTTTGAAATTCTGTGTTGCGCTCAACTGCATCTCCTTCCTAATCTGTGGGCTGTAGTTATAGTGCGAATACTGTGACTGCGCGATCGCGATAGCTCGAAAGGCTATTGCAGCTGTTTCTGGTGAAAGTTGAGTATTGGGATAAGTGTCGACGTGCTCGCTGTTGTTGTGTGCTGCGTCTCCATTACTATTTATTAAGGCGTTCGAGGAGACCTTGCTGAGCCAAGTAGTCAGTGTCTCGCTGACCTGCAATGCCTTCTCAGCCCCTTGCTCAGCGCCGTATCTACAAGCGACTCGAATCGCCTCAGCAGCAAGACGAAGAGCAGTATCGTCATCGTCAAGGTCTGCGTCCGCCTCCCCAGACTTTTCAGCGCGAGCTTTACCTCTTGAGATGAGTTCAGTATATGTGTCGAAAGCTTTGAATGCCAAGTCAAACTCTGCGAGAAAAGCATGCATGGTAAATAAGTGTCGTAATATCTGCGTAGAGTGGAATGTCTTGGTAGCAGCGCGGTAGAGTATCTGGTGCGACGAGTCAGTTGCAGTAGCGGTGAAAGATACGGGGAACCCACATCCAAAGTGCTGCGACCAACAGCTGCTTTACCGCCCGCACCAAGCTCAGCATCTGTCCAATGTGGACCACAAAGAACTCGCCAGTTTCCCATTACCAGTTCTATCCAGCTCTTGATTTCTTCGTTACTTTCGTCAGCTCGTGGGAATGTCGTATCTTTCAGGAGTAAGCTCTCATAATTTGCTTCAACTCTCCGGAGGTCGGCCCGCTGTTGTACTCGGGAGGCAAGGAATTCTTCTTCCTCAAGTAATCCCCGGTGTTCCGTGGTGTCATGATCTCTGTGTACAGGCGACGGATGATAAACAAGGTCCTCCTTCACTATCCGAGACAAAGCAACATAAAAGGCGCCCCAGACTTCTCGAGGCGCATGGCCGGTCAGAGATGATCTGGTCCCCAAAGGCCGCCATGACTGATCATCGAGGAATTTTGACAGAAGATGAAAAGTGGCCATAGCCTCGCCCAGCTGGGCAGGTCTTGATGGAGCGTCTGCTGAGAAGAAAAGGCAAATGTGTGACAATAGCTCTTCTGTCCAACGGTGGAGTTCTAGCTGTGGTGCGCGAAGCCTGACGACTTGAGAGACATATCCAATGATTGATCGATAGGTCTCGGCTGCCTTTGCTGGCATTTCCAGCACTTCTTGTGCTAAGCCTTTGATCAATGTTCCCTGTATGACTGATACGACGGTCCAGACAGCTTCCGCATTCGTGGTTTTAGGGAAAGCGCTGCGATGTAGTGTTTCTGGGATTTCTACAAGTGCTTCGTAATGTTTGCCATTGCCGAAAAGTAACGTAGCTCTTGTGATGAGACCGTCCAGAAGATCTTGCCGTCCGGTCTCTTGTTCCAATGCTGTGGACAGGGCGACGCCAAATTCCCTCTCCGCCGCTTCATAGCAATTTTGTGATTGAGACAGGCGCGCACCGACTTTTGAGGAGAGTATCAGACCTTGATAGCGGAGAGTCAGTTTCAGTGACGTTGGCGAATGTTTTTTTTTTTCCTTTGGAATCTGCTGCTCACATCGTCGTTCTGGTGCATGCTTCTCGACTTTGCGCGTGAGCTCTGGCACCTCAGTCCAGTTTCCATTGGCGCGAGCTTCGTACAGGTCTGCAACGTATTTGGCACCTTTGCTCGCATGAGTGGCCTATACGTTTGTATCAGAGTTTCGTTCCTCGTTGGAGCTCATTCGATTCTTACGGCCATTGTGTTCTTTTGAATATATTTCTTTCAGCATTACCACACCGCTTTGACAGGACATCTACTGAGTTTGATGGGCTGGACACTCGCACATGGTATGACCTCTGTACGTTGCGTAGCGCATTGATGGACGGCAGCGTTGTGTATGATTCAGCCGTTGGTGTAGGATAAGGGCGATCTGCAGGGCAGTTTCGACCTCGACAACCCCTTACCCCAGCCTATGACACGGCAACAACACCTGGTCCACGTCCCACGTCCATCACAGTCACAGTCACTTCACACTTGCGCAATGCTGCGAAAGCCTCGATGAACCCTCGGCGCACATCCATAGTCACTGCCAATGTGACGTCCGAAGCTACTCGAGTCCAGCTACCAGCAACATGCGAGCCGCCGTCGGAGAACAATCCACCGAAGGAGCTTGTCTGGGTGGTGAGATGGCACGTCAAGAAGACTAAACGCAGCATTGGGACCTGACAGTCGACTAGATCTTCGGAGCTACTGGACACATCGGTCGCTCTTTGGTCAGGACTGCGCTTCATCATGGAGATAGAGTTGTAGCAGTAGGCAGGACCTATGAAAACAAAGTCGAGCAGATGCAGGACTGGCACCCCAAATGCATCGGGAAGCTCTGCGATGTGCGCTTACGAGCTACTGTGGAAGCTGTCATTCAAGAGACAGTGCAGCACTTTAGGCGAATAGATGTCATTGCAAAGTCAGGCGATCCCTCGCTTCTAACCATAAACAAGAGCTAACATCATATACCAGTTGCACAGGTTACGGAGTCGTCGCTGCGGCTGAGGATCAGTCGAATGATGACGTGCTGAATCAGTTCAACACCAACTTTCTGGGCACATTACACATAATCCAAGCGTCACTCACCTACTTTAGAACGAATGGCATTCCGGGACGATATCTCATATTTTCCTCGACAGCAGGTGCACTTGGTGTTCCAGGCTTGGCACCATACTGTGCGACAAAATACGCGGTCGAAGGGCTTGTCGAGAGCATGTTGTACGAGACGGATACCTTCAACATTAAAGCCACTCTAGTGGAGCCCGGACATCTTCGTCTCGACGATGATGAGAATGACTTACCAGGTCTTGCAGCAGCGTCAGCTCATGCGCATAAAGGTGATCAGAATCTAGATGCTGATCACATCACAACTTCGACAACTTCAATCGATCGCCGTGCGGACAGGCGGCAGCGTTTTGGCCACTTCTACGTCAAGGGTGGTTCTTCATCAGCATACTCCTCGGCCACATCACCTGCTGGTCACGCTAAGCGCGTCTTTCAATGGCTGGACGCGCGTCAGCCGACATCGTCAGTACGGAGTGCCGAGCTAGTCTGGCAGCTCGGACATTGTACGTATCCTCCTTTGAGGTTACTGCTTGGCGCCTATGCTGTTGAAAGTATAAGAGATCGGCTGCGTAGTGTTATCGAAGAGATTGAGGACTGGAAGCATTTGAGTTTCAATGAAGATGGTGAGCCGCCATCAGTGCCAAAGGAAGACAGAAGAGCAAGTGTTGGTGATGTGGATAGCAGCGAGATAGTGGGAGGAGATCAAGATGATGAAGAGCACGATCAGATGGATTTCGAGGATGGGGAGTGAAGAGGACAAGCGTATGCTGTAAAAGATAGACTTCCAGGGAGGCACTGTTTTGATGAGGGAGAGCATGTTGAGTGTATCGTAGGGAAATACACCAGAGCAAGCAGATCAAGAAGCAGCAAAGTCAAGAGACTCACAAGGACTACGATGTAGTGAGAAAGCCCGATGCGGGGGTCGAACCTTAGCAGGATGTTAGTTGGGTTCGACAAGCTTTTTTGGTTCCCTTTTCTTACCCACAGCCTTGAGATTTCTCCTTTCAAGGATAAGAGTTTTCACGCTCTACAATTGAGCTTACTAGGATGCACGGCACTCTCCACAAGATGTTGAAAGACCAGTTAATCTCTGAAATAAAGCGGGGTGTTCTCTCTGGTCAACCACTTGGATGTAGGCCCCCGGACAGCTTGGTAGCATTTAGGATCTTCGTGTCTTTCCTGGACACGTAGATGACAAGCACAAACGAAAGTCTGCTCACAAATATGGCACATTCACGTTCTTGATATTGTGCTAACCAGGTACCATACTTCTACAGCAGGCGAGTGCTGGTGCGCCAGCTAAATTCTGTATGGCAATGGAATCATGTGCAGGGTTGGGCTTTTCTACTTTGATACTATACAAATGAGCCTAATTCAGTATTTGTCAATAACCGCCTGGTTAGCTCAATCGGTAGAGCGTGAGACTCTTACTCTTGAAGGATAAATCTCAAGGCTGCGGGTAAGAAAAGGGAACCAAAAAAGCTTGTCGAACCCAACTAACATCCTGCTAAGGTTCGACCCCCGCATCGGGCTTTCTCACTACATCGTAGTTGGAAGCATGCATACATTCAATTGTATATGAATCCCAACGCAGTCTTTCTTTTTGCTTTTTTTTGCTGGAATCCCGATCTTTTTGGTGCTTGGAGGAAGCTACTCCGCTACTTAATTGATACCGGGGACGCACGTGATTTACTCCTTACGCGTTTGGGGTGTTCACCATTGGAAACATTTTTTGAGCTTAGTTGTTGTTGCATAGTAGCATTGCCTCTCTCAAGGTGCAGAGTAGTCTTTGTCTTGTATCTACCACTTTCTGATTATCGAGAATCTTGAAGTCATCATGCCACCACTTTCTATAGCATATCTTGGTCCACCAGCCTCATATACACATCAGGTGCGTTCCAAATTCTCGTCAACGTGTTACCAATGTGACTTTCGTGTGAGACCCTGTCGAGAGGTATTCATTGTGAGAAGAATCCATTACAAATGTGTGACCAGACGTAAGACAAGAAAAATCACAGAAAAAGACCTTTACAGAAGTGGCCTGGAGTGTGCCGGAAGCAGGAAGTGATGTCTTGATGGGACGTTAAGCGCGCACTCGAGCCAGAACTTCCTGAGAACATTGGAGAGTGTACTGTTTGCCCTTCCTGCTCTTGTCAGGGTGAGCGACTATTCAGATATTACTTGAAGACCACCAACTCATCCTTGCCCTTCTCATCTAGGCAGCCGCACAATCCTTTACCAGCTCATCAAACACACTCCTCCCTTGTCCCACCATAGCAGCAGTCTTTGCTGCAGTCCAAGACGGCACAGCAGACCATGGAGTCGTCCCTTTCGAGAACTCAACCTTCGGCGCAGTACTAGCAACACTTGATCTCTTCGCTACAAGTCTCTCGGATGCGCCGGAGCGGAGTATCCGAGATACAGGCGTTTCAACGAATGATTCCCTTGACGATAAGCAGGTCAAGACAGAGTCCTACACGAACATCGAAGTCTGCGGCGAGACCTTTGTGAAAGTGCGGCATTGCCTGCTCGGGAAACGTGCGCCTGCATCACAGAGACAGCCGAGTTCATCGTTAGATTCAGAACCACGGCAGCCACAGACAAATCCAACACCAAAGTCGAATCTACAACCACAACACCCACCACAATCCAGCAACACCACCCCCTCCCTCACACACATCACCCAAATCCTCTCACATCCCCAAGCCCTCGGCCAATGCCAACACACCCTGACCCGCCTTGTGCCCCACGTAACACGCAAAGAAGTCTCCTCCACCTCCGCCGCAGCAGCCCAAGCCGCCGCCGACGAAACGGGAGCCACTGCTGCTATCAGCAGCGAGATGGCGGCGGATGTGTACGGACTCGAGGTTTTGAGGGGAGGAGTGCAGGATCGAGATGATAATGAGACGAGGTTTATGGTGTTGAGGAGGAGGACGGGAAGGGAGGAGGGGCAAGGCGATGGGAGAGTGATGGAGGCGGCAACGGAAGCGACGGGCATGGAAACAGGGATTGAAGAAGGGATGCAGAGTCCGAAGCAGCAAACGCAAAAAGCCCTCCTCATCTTCACAGTGGCACATCATTCCCCGGGCGCGCTCGCAGCTGCACTGGCGGTGTTTCAGCGGCACAGACTCAATCTGGCGAGTATCAATACGAGACCGAGTGGATTGGCGCCGTGGAACTATTACTTTATTGTCGAGGTTGAGATGGGTGGTGATGATGATGGTGCACAGGGAGCGGAAGAGGTGCCTGGATATGGGGAGGAGCAAGACAAGCTGGATGGATGTTTGGAGGAGCTACAGGGCGTTGCGGAGAGGGTGAGGAGATTGGGGAGGTGGGTTGTCGGTGGGCGATGAGCGTGCGGGATGGTGCTGGAAACAGGAAGTGTCAGGAATGGAGTTCATGTGGCGAGCTGACAGAGTGCTTGCGTGAGCTGAGCGATGTTGCGAAGAGGGTGGGGTTTTCGAGAACGAGGGCTGGTGCTGGGCGATGAGCGGGTCAGATGGAGCTGAAGGGAGGAGATTGGGAATGTTATAGCTAGCGAGTTAACAGCGTCAAAGCTTCCGCACAGCAAGCGACTATCACCGCAGAAAAGGTTATTTAGACTTTCGAGTTGAGCGTTGCGAACCTTCGCGGGCAGACTTGTGTTTGGAAGTAGTAACATCTCATCGTCAATGTTTGAACAAGTGCAGCTCAGCAATAACGAACAGATCCCTGGAATGTACACGATCAGTCATGACATACAGAGCCGCCTCACTTCCTCCTCTTCGCCCCCTCCTTCCCCGCTTTGCCACCTCCACTTCCCGATGCCTTAATCGCCAACGCTTCCCTCTCCTTCTCAACCTCGACACTCTCCTTCCCCTCCGCGACACTCGTCAAAGGCTTCGCCGCCAGTTTCTCCTCGACCTCCTCATCGTCGCCTCCTTGGCCAAATTCGTTGACTCTGGTGTAGTCGATCTTGTACTTCCAGCTTTGATACAAGTAGACAAAGAAGATAACGTCGTCGCGGAGCGTGGCTAGCCTATGTAAGGTGGGCATTTTTATGGTGAAAGCCCGCATTCGAGGTTAGTTTGGTGCTAGAGAGTGTGTGGGAGCTGAAAGGAAACTTACAAAAAGATCGTCGATGAAGGTGTTGAGGAATTTATACATCATAGTCTTGCCAGGAAGGTGAGCGACGGACTTGAGGCGGTAGTTGATGTAGAGGGAGGGGACCATCATGAGGAAGCCTGGTAGTTGCGTATATTAGTGGTTGATCATGGTGGCAAAAGGTTATAGGTCACTCACCATAAGCGTAGACACTACCAACTAGCACAGCCAGAATGAACGAGTACCAACTCTTGTGCGTCTCGTACATGAGACTGTAAGCAGCATATGCGAGTAGAAGAGGCACAGCGACCATGTACAGGTATCTGAAGGCAATCTTGTCATACTCTTCCGTCTGCTTCTCCGTTTCGCTGAGTTGATGCTTGTCCTCAAAGACGACAGTCTGCGGGAATGGCCATCGTGAGCCGGCTGGTGTAGGTCGAATGCGGACATCCACCGTCTTCGTTATCTTCCACGCTTCGATCAGAATTCCTGTAAACTGTCCAAACAGAATCATCCATGACGTGTTCTCATTGTTGTCGAGCAAGTAGAGGAAGATTGTCGTCTGCATGAATACGTTGGCGAGGATGGTGCGCACGGAAACACCGACGTTGTCCTTCTTCTTGCGCCAATGTGTGACATCCTATATCGAGCTTTGTTAGTCCTCTCCTGGAAACGCACAAAGTAAGAGCAGTACTAACATTCTTAAACGCAAGCATCTCAAAAAGGGTATGCAGCAGCCCAACAATGACAGTCGTAGCAAGCAGATAGATATTGCTGTCCAACAAAATCTGCTTGACCTGTTCCAGCTCAGCACCAGTACCGCCTCCTGGCACACTCTCACCATTCGCAGCCTTTTCCGCATTCGCCTTCATGCCGTAGTCCATGCTTGCAAGGAGCTGGAACTTCCAGTGGGACAAGCTGTTCAGGTGGATATTGAGCGGAACCTCTGTGATGGTGTGGTTGAGCTCGATCATATGCGATTTAAGCTGCCAAAACGTGTTGAGGAATAGCAACGGCTGATACCAGCCATTTTGACCTGAAGCGTCGCGGGCGCCGGTGCGATCGAGCTGGATAAATTCACGGATGCCAGGATGCATTTGCGCATAGAACCGGACACCAGCATCTGGAACGACGGACAGCGTAAAGTTTGGATGCCAGAATTGCCCGGTTATAGTAGGATTGTTCGCTGACAGATCCTCCTCGACATCATCCGCTTCAGAGGCTCCAGCAAGGAGATTACGAGTCTTGGCCACTCTCTTTCTTGTGATGTACTGCGTCAGCGGCCTGCTGAAGAAGAATGCAGAGGACGCATCGTAGCCTGGTTGAGATGGATCATTTGGCATTCCAGACTTTGCAACGAAGAAGTGTCCCCATAGTGTACCGTTATTCTGCACCTCCTTCGGCAAACTGATAGTCGTGTGAATGTCGCGGGTGTCGGTCCAATTTCCAAACACAAACTTCTTCTCATGCAGTACTAATGACTTCGCCGGCATTTGCGCAAGAGGAGATATCGTCAAGGAAGGAGAGATGTAGAGACTGATATCCATTGGCGTGTTCTGAGCCCATAGCGGACTGACGTATTGCGGGATGTTGTTGTAATTCGTGATGTCTTTGAGATCGGCGCGTGCAGAATATGGTATTGGGCCAGTAACTTTCGCGACTGGTACGTTGATCGTGTTACCTGAAGGGTCCTGTTGCTGCACTACTTGTTGTTGTTGCGCGCCGCCTCCCATCACTTGCTTCATGCCCCATTGCACGAGCAGGAAGATTCCGAGACTCTGCATGGTGGTGCGGGCCATCTGTGGCTTGTTAGCTAGATGAGTATCGAGGCTTCCGCATGGTGACACGTACGCCCGCCATACCCCCGCCACTCTGTCTTTGTTCTCCAGCTGCGACTTCAGACATCTTTGCGACTTGGCTGTGATGTTGATGTTGTAGCTGGAGAAGGACAACAACTGGAGACGAGATGAAACGTCTTTTCGACCGAGTCGCGCGGCGGAGATACAGTTGCAGATCTGAACCACGTGTCAAACGTCCTCCCCACGTTTCTCGTCATTGCCCATGCTGGTCACCAATCAGCCACCCCTTCGATCACATCCCGGTCTCTCATCATCTGCCGCCAGGACCCTTCTACTCAGTCTTCATACACACCTGACACACCAAGCAAAGATCCCTTCTCGAAACATGGCAACCGAACACGATAAGCAGAACGGCACAGTCACCAATGGCACCTCGGCATCGACATCGAACAATACGGTCATCTGCGTCTTGTATGTACTCTGCGTTCTCACTCTCAGCTCCTCCTCCTTCTCCTCTTCCACCAAATCTCCACCCCTTCCACAACGTCCACCCCAACTAA
>Ga0268250_10000091_pt1 | contig 41964 bp, 42 predicted proteins | sample AgamicAsSfe_FD_200448 | JGI IMG/M metagenome (GOLD analysis project Ga0268250, IMG submission 200448) | Agave microbial communities from Guanajuato, Mexico - As.Sf.e (v2) (version 2) | ecosystem: Host-associated > Plants > Phyllosphere > Phylloplane/Leaf | place: Guanajuato, Mexico | collected...
CAGAACAACCTTCAGGACATGCAATTCCACCCTTCATATATGTTCAATACCTCAGAAGTTAGCAATGAGTATAACCTGCTCAACGATTTCCTCAACAACAGTCTCATGGATGACGGTGCATTCTATGGAGGCAATGACTTCCACAGTCTCTTCACCGATGCCTCACTCATGAACCAGATGGACTCTCTGAATAGCAATTCTGCCTACAGTGCAAGCACATCAAGACCGCCCCAATTACTTCCACCTCCCGCGCAGAATGCCGCCGGGAATGCTACATCACGACAAGCAGCTGGGGTCCCCATTGACAAGGCCAGAGAAAGATACCTCGTCACAGCCGCCGACCCTGCTGGAAACGACAGTCCTGAAGAGCGCATGAACAAACTACTCAAAGCGAAAGTCGACGCAGGGCTCCTAAAACCTTTCAACTACGTCAAGGGGTATGCCAGATTAAACCAGTATATGGAACAAAACCTGCAGCAGGCATCTCGCATCCGCGTACTTCGCCAACTAGATCGCTTCCGGCCCAAGTTCCGCGAGCGAATGCAGAGCCTGACGGACGTCGATCTAGTACGCATTGAGATGTGGTTCGACAAGAGCTTAATGGAGTACGACCGCGTCTTCGCTAGCATGGCGATACCTGCGTGCTGCTGGAGAAGAACAGGCGAGATATATCGCGGCAACAAGGAAATGGCGCGGCTCATCCACGTACCGATGTCGAAGTTGCGAGACGTAAGCTAGAACAACTATCGCTTGAATATAGAGCAAGCTAACCAGAACAAAGGGTAACATCGCTCTGCACGAGATCATTGCCGAACCATCGCTGGTATCGTATTGGGAGAAGTTTGGCGCCATCGCATTCGATCATACGCAGAAAGCTATTCTGACGAGTTGCTCCCTGAAGAATCCAGATCCGCATTCCAAGGATCCAGAGATACGGTGCTGCTTTTCATTTACGGTGAAGCGAGATGCTTGGAATATGTAAGTGGTGGTCGGTGTTTGCATGGGAGCTTAGACTGACTGTGACTAGACCGGCGTTGATTGTGGGTAACTTCCTTCCTATCACTGAGGCTACGTCGGGGTCGCTACCAGCTTCGTAGAACCTTTATGGCAAGTTCACTGCTCACCGGCGGCATTGAACTGTAGTTTGTAATGAGTTGAGGATGTAGCAACATTGGGCTTGGATGTCTAGATGCATCTACCAGAAAAAGTATGTACACAATCTGTTGTGAAGGTAATTAGGATTGCGGCAAGAGGCTTTACTTCAACATGTATATCCTATTGCTTGCATTTTTGTCTGATTGTATTTGTTCTTCTGTCTCTAATTCAGATGCACTCGCGTGTTGCTCCTTCCCAATCTTTTCACGTGTAGGTGAAGTTACCTTCGACAATGGCAGGTCGCGACTTCACTTTCCACACGTCACCCTCCACCTGTCTCTTCTCCACGTCTTTCATGCAACATGTCTCACGCGCAACCAGCAGCAAAGTTAGAGCGCGAAAAGAAGTTGAAGGCGGTTCTGAGTGAGTGTTATCCTTTATACTTACCCTGCGCATGACGCTCACTTTCTTTCTAGCATTCGCGTCAACTCTCAGCGAACGCATCGAAACTGGTAACAATGACGCGACGCTCATCAGTGAACTCCAAACGCAGATGCGCGGCCTCCCTCTCCAAGCCTCATCTACCCTCACCGCGAAGCAAGATGAACTCGATAAACTAGGAACTGAGCTCTGGAACCAAGCTACACGCTTACGCCGCAAAGACGAATCTGACATCGATGCAAAATCGGAAGATGCGACAGCGCACAAGTTTCACATTCTGCCTTTTCTGCGTGCTTACGCGTTCATGCTGCTCGATTCAGCTGGCGGCCGGGGTCCGAAGGGGCGGCAAAGGAAGAACTGTATTCGACTGATCAAGGTTGCCCTGAAGACGGCCAGAGTATGCATTGAGGGAACTGAACTGGGCATTGCAACAAAAGTTCTTGAACGCGCCGCCGATTACGAAGATGTTTTGGGTAAGCGGGACGAAGGTGGGGACGAGAGAGACGGGGAGCTTGCAGATGGGTTCAGGGCGCAGTATTTTGCTGTGCGTACAACTCTGGTAAGTGAACTATCAGATGCGACGCCCCTGAGATGCGCCATCGAATTGACGTACGTATAGGCATGGCGTAGTGGTCGTATGGACATGGCAGAGCACATGTTTAGGAAGTGTAAAGAGTTTGGGAAAAGCTTCAACGCTACCACGACTGAGCAGCTTGCTGATCTACTGTATGAGATTGGAAAAGCCGCCCTTGCGAAGCGCGATTACGAGATTGCCGCGAGGTGGTTAGAACGCGCCTTTGATGTCCTTGGAGAGCAAGATCTGGACATGCTCAGCCCCGAGATTGGTGAGCTGAGACTTAGCATCATGCAGAGTCTTGGTAAGAAGACACATCATACACAACCGGAAGACGACAGCTAATGATACCATCAGTCAACGCATATATGAAGACCAAGACCATGGAAACACAAGAGAAGGCATGGCAAATGATGAGGTTGATGGAAACCGACTTTGGAGACAAAATGATGGTGTCCTTGCTGAAGATCGAACTCTTATCCGAAGCTCAAACTTTCGACACAACCGAGTTCTACAACGTCCTTTTGCGCATGATACGCACCGTTGTGCTGAATGACACAAATTTCAAGACCATCATGCATTACATACACAAGCTGAAAGATCACAGCAACACCACCGCCTGCAAAGCGCTCGAGGATTTAATCGACGTTCGGCTCTTTCGAGAAGAAAACCAGTCCTGGATCGAAAAAGCTGTCATCACACGTATCTGGATTGGAACAAACAATAATCTCGCTGACAATACGCTCGAGCAGCTCCAGGAGCTCTTCGATACCGTCGATCAGAACTCGAAGATTCGCCTTTCTGCTCCTGCCACACATGCTGCGCAGACTTTGTTGTGGAAGAAAGTAGGGGCCGCAATTAGCCAGGAGCAATATCATGTGGCTGAGGCGTGGTGTCGGATGTGCCTCCATGCTATCTTCGAGAGAGCTGGGGTCCAAAATAAAGCGAAAGTTGCGAGAAAAATTATACAGTGTGCACTGGCGACGCATGACTATGAGGGCGCGAGGGAAGTGCATAACAAGATGCCAGAGAGTGGCAAGGATGAACCTGTGACGAGATATTTGATGTATAAGGCTGGTCTCCGAGGCGGGGATGAAGACTTTGCGGCTGAATGTCTCGATCATGTTTGTCGGAGTTCTGCGAAAGATGCTACTCTGCTTTATGCTTGTGTTATGGAGGCTCAAAGTGCGGGGAACAAGAGGCAGGCCATTCGTGCTCTGGAGAAGGTGCTTGAAAAGTACGAGCATAATGCGCTAGCAGAGATCAATCTTCCTGCGCTATTGCGGTAAGTCGTTCGCTGGAGTTGCTTTACGTTGCTGACAGGTGACCAGGTCTGCCACTCGTATGCTAGAGTCTGAACTTATCAAGGACGGCAAGATTGACACCGGTGTTTTGAGACAGATTTGCAATGTCTTCGAAGGAGGTGAGTGGCAGCACTCTTTCTGGTTGAAGACTTTTTCATAACACTCGCCAGCATGCCTTCAAGCTAAAGCGTCCCGTACGAGGCCGAGCACACCGGCTAAAGAACTGTTTACAGCCGTGGAATTTGAATGGTTCTCCAAGAATGCTTATAACATATCGCTCAAGTACTGTGCGGAGATGCCACCAGGGTCTCTGGTCAGGTTGCTGAGCTGCTGTATCGAGTTCATCAAACTGCTCAAGGGGAAGACCCAGCCAGAGGCAGACGGTGACCTCTGCCTCCGACTAGTGTTCTGCGAATTCCTCGCTGCATGCACCTACACTACTCTGGCACGCGCAGAGGATAACACTGAGCAGAGCGTCAGTCGCGTTTGTTGTTGCATTGACCAATAGCTGACTAGTTTAGATTCATTACTACCTGGAGACCCGCAAACACAGTCAAGAATTTCGACAAGCTGCAGCAGAAGGTATAGACAAACTCAGTGGACCGTCTCAAGCCGACATTATTTCCAAACACCTCCAAGTTGTCAAGCTGGAGCTTGAAGCTGTGCTCAAGCTTCAAAGATGGGATGAACTCGACAAGCTTTTCGACCAATGTTGGAAGTACAAGAGTCCAGACCACTACGAAACGTTGGCAGATCTTGTCCTGGTTATACATGGGTGCATTCTGAAAGCGGGCGTAGATAAGAAGTACCAGACAAGTAAGACCTGAAGCTGAGTTGCGTGAGAACCGAACTGACAAGATTCGTAGAAGTACTGTCTGTTCTTGAGAAGATCATCAATCTGACGTGCCGACAACCAAACCGGGACATAACGAAGCTGGCTCGTTGGCTCCGGTGCCTGTTCAATATTTCACTTGAGCATGACGAGAAAGCCAGTCTCAAGTGCATTGAGCAAGTAACGCACATGGCAGCGAAGCAGCAAAACGTAAGTCCCATTTACCTTCTTACCTATTGATTCATTTTAAAAAGTCCGTTCAGACCGTCCATTCTATCACTGCAAAAGTTGGACTGCACACACCATCGCTATCATCTGACCCTGCGAAGAACGCAGACGCTGCAGACCCGGCTGATGATTACATCAAGGAACTCGAGCGCTACCCCAAGACAGAGCTCGAATGGCTTGCATGCACCCTCTTCAATCGTGCCGTGGACTATTATTTGCAGGAGAATGACGATGCGACAAGAAAATGGGCAGATCAGGCGTTCCTTGTAGCACAGTGTATTGATGATGGCGGTGCGACAAGGAATAACTTGATGAGTCGGTTCGCAAGGCTGGAGTTTGGAGAGTAACCGGCACAGTAAGCGGCTTGAGGCGCCCCGACCCAGATCGTATCCAACGGGCAGGATAAGCACTTCGCACGTTATAGGCATAGCGCATTGTTGCATTTGTGGCTTCACACCTGGGCATCGCATGTCCTCCACTGATACTCCTCAACTAAAATTATACACGTAAGGCCTTGAAATTCGCTCCACAGATTACGCCACTGATGTGGGTCGCTCGATGCCGACGCGGCCGTTCGTTCCGCGCGGCCAAACCTCACGCCCACGCATTTGTGTACGCGGCGCAGTGCAAATTCGGCGGCATGACAGCGGTAAAAGAAGGGGATGGCATCTTTAGGAGACGCCACCATGCAATGTGTGGGTTAAATATTCTTCCACTGACAGATAACCATAGGTTGATAGCGTCGTCTGCAACGCGCACGCGACATGTATCCGCTTTCGGGCGTAGTAGACGTTTCTGACCCATGTCATCCCGGGGATGACACCCACAGCAAGGCTCGCACTGCACAGGCGTCGTCATGTTCCTTAATGCCCAGCCATGTTGACGCTGGGAGTTCCCGCAGTTACGAGCCTATACTTTCACAAAGGCTGCTCGCCATTTGCTTTCATTTGCTCGAGCTGATCGCGTTGCTAACACTTCACTCTTACACGCTTTTTAAACCGTCAACTAGCTAGTGCTGTAGCGCGATGAGGTTCTTCTCAAGGCTGCATGTATGTGCGGCTCTAGCTATTCTTATGATCTTGTACTTCACCTGGGTTCACTCTGCCGACTTCGAAGACACCGTCCACACCGTCTGGCGCGGTAGCGCGCATCGCATTGTAGTATTTGGTAATGATTGGTCCGACACTGGAAGCTACCGCGTCTCGTCGCCTGTATTGTCTGCGGTCGTTGCCCGCGATGCTGACCGAGGCGATTTATGGGTAGAGACTTTATGCAAAGAGGTTAGTGGGAGTCACAAACAACGTGAAGACATGACCTGACAGACTTCAGCTCGCGTGTGATACCATTGACAACTTCGCGCACTCCAAGCCGGCTGCCGCTGCACATATCGGATCGTTGGTTGACGCAGATGTTCACTCGGAAGCGAAAGGCGCCGGGAGCAACGAGACCACCGTAACTCCGTTCGACTTCAAGACACAGGTGGAACAGTACATCACCTACGACAAAGGACGTCGAGTTATCCCGCAAAGTCTGCGAAAAGGGGACGAGTGGACTTTCTTCACCGTTTTCTTCGGCTTGTGGGATCTTTTGGAGTACTCTACACTGGAAAAGGCTGCCGCCATGTCTGCTGTGGACAAGAGCATTGCATCGCTGTTTCTGAATCTTGATGTACTCGCCGAACATACTGCAAATCCGCCGAAAGTCGTCATGCCGAAGATGATCGACGCTAGCTTCCTACCTCAGTTCCAGCTGCAGAAGAAAGCGATGCGGGAAGCCGACTTTGCGGTGACTCAGCACCGAATGGTGTTTTTGTGGGCATATTGGGATACTGTTTTGGTTCGGACTGCATCCCAGTGGAACAAAGGTGCTATCTACATGCCTGGGCCGCATGATTTGATCATGGAGGAAGTTCGCGCCAAACAGCTATACTCGAAACAGATCTCAGATGCAGCTGGTGTCGGTAAACAAGCCCCTCTTTTCGAACAGATTGAACAACCATGTCTCGTGCCGCAACGAAGTGGTGCAATGGATCTACAAACATCCGACGTGCAGAAGTGCTCCGTTCCAGCCGCACACTTATTCTGGTAAGTTAACGGCTACACAAACGCATTGTCTCAACCTGACTAGGTAATAGGGATAACGTCCAACTCAGCGGTCCTGCCCATGAGCTAATCGGAAAGCAAGCCGCTAGCCTCGTACGGGGAAACCAAACTGTCAATGAGCGTGAGATGCAAAGCTCCGACAACAACGAAAAACCTAAGGAACAAGAGGGACAGAACTTCAACCTAAAATTCCCTCCAGGTTTCTAGTACGCCGCGATAGAGACACTGTCTAGAACTTGGCCAAGGCTTCGTTGGGCTTCATGGTTCTCAGCAATGTGGCATAGATTGCGCCTCGCTTCGAAGGACGGCGTATGGATGCAATGCGCAGTATAACTGTGTAGATCCCGAGACTGAGTCACTTCTGTCATCGTGAAAGACGTGTTGCATTGTTGGAGCCCCTTGCGTAGCGGGTACAGGAATGCTGTCATGTCTCGCGGGTCGGTAGAGCGTGTCTTGGCGGGATGAGAACAAAGAAAGTCCCTAAGAAGATCGGTTACATCTGACTGGAACAATCATTTTACTGGATCGCAACAGCTGATTCGTCAAAGCACATCGATTCCAACTCCACACACCGGATAATGCATTCAAAGAGAAGCACAGAATGTTGTATGGCTCGTCCAACGCGGCTCCTCCCTTCCTGTTCGGCCAGGGACAATGAACCACGCCTTCTTCCGACAAAACTCATTAGATCAACTGCTTCGTCGCTGAATCTCAAAAATGCTAGCAAGTCGAGTGTTGCCACCGATTGTTCGGACTTCACCACTCTCTTCCCAGCCTCCTGTCGCTATCTTCTTCCACGTGCCTCGGCGGTACGTCAAGTCAAATATGCAGGTCAGTGACGGTTCTCCAGTGTCTCCAATGGACGATGCAAAGCCTTTGAGAAGTCTGCGTAAGAGCAGTCGAATTCATGAGACGCGGTCTGCTCCTACTTCTAACCCTACTGCTGAGGGAAGCAACAAAGAAGAGCAGCCGATATCCCCTGCTTCGTCTTCGCCTCGGACTACGAGAAAAAGAATCGCCACACTTATTGAGGTTCATGAGAAAGAAGACTGCAACAGTCCGATCGACGATATGCCTCCTCCAAGCGCTACTTCTGCAACTGCAGTAGGGTCTCCAGACTTTTCGGGTCACGTATGTCTTTGCCAACCGGAGCCAAAAATACCACGGCCACGAAATGGTGAGTCCATGGCATTCCTTTGTCTTCCAAGGACATATCCTCCTTAATCGGGGTATACGACTTGGGTTGTGGATCAAAACCGAAACACGAGTCTTTGTCTGTAGTCATTGTTGCTCAGCCCACTAACTACTTTCATAGCATTCATCCTCTATCGACAGCATCACCAGCAGGCCATTACCGCTCGCAATCCTGATCTCAACAATCCCGACATTTCCAAGATCATCGGTGAACAATGGAAAGCTGAAGGTGAAGAGCAGAAGAAGGTTTGGCAAGATCTTGCGCAGGTTAGTGGTCATCTGCACATCTCTTTGTGTTCATTTTATTAACATGAGACTCAAGGAAGAGAAAGCTAGGCATCAGGAGCAGTACCCTGACTACCGCTACCAACCGCGTCGTGTTGGCAAGCCGGGATCATCTCCGTTGAACCCTACTGGTCAGCATACTATAGTCGACAAGTATCGCTGCCACAAATGTGGTGGTCGCAGTCTCAGAACACCCGCCAGTCCTTTTCTCGATGCCTCTGGCACACCAACTCTGCCGCCTCCCAATATATCGGAAGGTCTCACACCAACAACCCGCTATTTACCTGTGGTGGGTAACCTCAGCATACAATCACCAGTTATGCGCCGCCCCAGCAACCTTCAAGTAACTTCAGCGATGCATACGGACTCGATAACGTACAGCCCTTTAACACCGAACAAGAAGCGTCGTTTCGACTATGGACCGCCTCCGCCAACGAGTAACGGTCGCAGAGCGGAAGGACCGTACTATGCCCCAACTCAGTATGCTCACCGACGTGAGTCTTTACCGCCTATTCATGTGCCGCCTCACAGTGCGACCATGCCTCCTCCACGAACTCCTCGTGAGTTGCAACGGAATTCAATGGTTGAGTTGGGTCCTCTACAACATGAAGGTAGCCCAAGAAGCGTAGAAGAAGTGCTCAGTGCATTCCCATATTCCAACAAGATTAAACTGCTTGGACGCATAACGCCTCCGTACAAAGAACCGGGCTCCGCAAGCCCATCGTGCCGGACCAATCGCGGCGCCATCATCGCCGTCGAAGGTGACGAGATAGCTGCAGTCAAGGAACTCTCAGAATGGTTGAACGAGTACCTCATTAAGCAGAAAGAGTACAAACCGCAGATAGCCGAGCCACCTCAAGCTCCCAATGACGATAACAAAGAAGTCACGTTTGAGAACTATCTCAACCTAATTAAGGAGTGGCATGGCAAGAGCAAGGAGATGATCAAGTACATCATTACGCCCATTTCATCCACACTCTCTTCCCCAAAGGACACCATCGCGTCCTCAAACCCATCCACCGTTGCTGTCACATCATCTACTCCATCCCGGAAGGACTCGACCACACCACCCGACTCTCCCCTAATGTCAACAAGCATAAAACCCGTCATCATCCTCCCTACCTTTCAACTCCAAGCCTCGGTCGCATACGCATCCCGCATTCCCATTCAAGACGCTTACAGCCCGACAGACCACTGGCAGTGGATGGCGACGCTTTGGCGGGGAACGGTAGGACCGGATTTAACGCTTTATGTGAGAGGGTACGATCCGAAGGAGGGGCAGGTGGGAGCTAAACCTGAGATGGATGATGGGGTTCGGTGTTTAACTGTGTGGAAGAGTAGGGAGGCTGGGGCGAAGTTTGCGGAGGCGGATCTGAGGAGGGTGGGGTTCGAGGTTGGGGAGTGGATGAAGGGTTGATGGATGTCGTTGACGTGGCTCGAATGGCCCACGTGGTTTCAGGCGATGGAGTGGTTTTTTTCTTCTTCTTCTCCATTTTTCTGTCTATTCTCTTCTTTTGGGGGCATGATGCTATCAAGGTCTTTGTACAAGGCTTTGACTGTTGAGGTTATGGCTTGTCGAGGTGTTGACATGGTAGAATATATAGGTTCATGAAGAGATGAACTTGGAGATGAATACTTGTGTCACATACAAACTGCTACTTTGGGTGGTGCTAAACAAAGAAGACGTGACCTGGCTGCGGCGAGGGCGGCTGACGTTGGCCTGGTTAGCTCCTCGGAAAGAACGCAACAAAGCCGAGAAGATGTCATAGCGCGGCTTTCACATGGCACGCACACGTCCTCCGCAACCTGTCACATGCCGGACCCTCACCCAACCACAGAGCCTCAATACAGCTAATTCGCCGCGCTTGTCGACGGCTTGAACGGCTATTGCTGTAGTCGTGGACAAACTGGGGGTTGATGACCATAATGCGCATTGCGCCGCTGTTCCATGGCTTTCCCCATACCCCAGACGAGATCCACCCCGGGTTTGCGTTACGACTTGACCTCAGCTGGCATTCACATGCTTACGCCGACAGGCTTGCGACGTACGTGTAGACCCGACTTGACGCCTTTCATGACGCACAATAGGCCTGCGACTGCATCTACTTGGTCCAACACAGCGCTTTATGCTAGGAAAGAGCTACGGCCATGATAGACCATGTATTGGGACGGCCATCGGTGCAGTTCAGGAAGATACAGGTGTTGGCAGTGGTATCCTTTTGGTCCTTTTACCTCTACAGGCAAGTTCTACACACACTCTCTCTCACACACACACACTAACAATCCCGTAGAGGCGACCGCCATGGCCCACCAATCCTCCGCCGCATATCCGCCCTCCTCTCCAAGAAACTCACCGTCTGGCAATCCGTCCTCATAACTCTCCTCTACCTCTACGTTGCCCGTAACTTCGGCAAGCTCGTGGGCCTCGAGTGCCCAGAGCCCCTCGCGAGCCTCTACTCGCGCTCCTACTTCCGCGCTACATGGGTCACGACTGCGCTGGACGCAGGCTTCTGGTCTGCTATGCGGATTAAGCGCAAGGGCGTCAGGGATCTGTTGTCTGTCGTCTTCAGCATATACTACCTGATATGTGCCGAGCAAGCCGACGAGAAAGTCCGCAAGATTAGAGCGACGCTTACCGTCGATCATTTGCGCGTCGCTTGGAATAAAGGCACCACGCCGTATCTGGGTGCGCTGACGAGCATGATGCGACCCAGGCTGATGGTCTATCCGCCGCGCCAGATTCGCATACCGCGACCCAAGGCTAGTTCGTACAAGGAACCCGTGACCGGCTGGCTGTACTTCAATGGGCCGCGGAGCGCATTGAAGAAGCAGGACAAGGTCGTCTTGGACATACCTGGAGGTGGTTTCGTGGCCATGAACCCGAGGAATCATGATGATAAGCTCATGGGCTGGGCTGGCAAGACGGGCCTGCCTGTCCTTAGTCTGGATTACAAGAAGGCTCCTGAGCACCCGTATCCGTATGCGCTCAACGAATGTTACGACGTCTACCACATGATCATCGCATCGAGAGGAACGTGCATGGGTCTATCGGGAGAAGTAGAGCCCAAGATCGTTGTCTCGGGCGATTCGGCTGGGGGTAACTTGGTTACTGCTATGGTGCTCATGATCCTGCAAAGTGGCTCGACTGAGACGCGAAGGTGGCAGGGTGAATATGCGATCCCGCCTCCAATCGGCGTAGTCTTGATCTACCCTGCGCTGGACATGAACATTGGCAACTGGATGACGGACGAGCAAATGGCGCTTATCCGCGACCGACGAGTGAGGAAGACGAACCGACCCATCTTACGGCATAAGAGCGATGATTACAGACAACTTGCGCCCAACACACCATATGGCTCTGATGATTCGGATGGTGACGACGAAGATGAGCGCAATAGAGTCAGCACGACCAATGCATCTATGCCAAAGACCAATGGTCTCAGGACGTCTCCCCAGACAATGATCAACCTCTCCGCCGCACACACCAACCAAGACAGCACCTCTCTCCCCCGCCTCGACACTAACACCAGCACCCTCAACCAAACTCCCGGCCAAACAACTCCTGCCAATTCAAGTTTACCGCCCACACCGGCCGCGACACAGCCCTCTACACCTGGTCCAACAGTCCCAGCACCCCCAGCCACAGCCATTAAAACTCGCCTCGCAATGTCTTCCATGATATCCTACTTCAACGACCGCATCCTCACCCCCGAAATGATGCGCGCAATGATAATCCTCTACATTGGCCCGCACCACCGCCCAGATTTCTCAACCGACTACCTCCTCTCTCCTTTACTCGCCCCGGAGTCCCTACTAGCAAGGTTTCCACGCACATGGATGTTGACGGGTGAGCGCGATCCGCTCGTAGATGATACGGTTATCTTCGCAGGCAGGCTACGGCAAGCGAAGCGTGCGGAGTGGGTTGCGGCGAAGGAGTTGGGACTAGACTGGGCGAGAGGTGAGTTTAGAGAAGGGGAATGGGTCAATGTTGACTTGGTGCCGGGAATCAGTCATGGATTTTTGCAGTTTGTAGGGGTTTTCCCAGAAGGGTGGAAGTACATCTTCAGGTGTGGCAAATGGATTGCTGAGGCGTTTGAAGATGCGACTGATAGGAGGAGGGGTGATGAGACGCCCATGTACACACCTGCTGTTACTGCTACGCCGAGGAGACCACGAGAAAAAGGAAGCGATTATTTCGGTACGGTGGGTTTACAAGATGCTATTGATGGCTTGACTTCTCCGCAACATCAACGGAAGAGACATCATCAGCGTACCAACACCGCGTCTTCGGCAGAGGAAGACAGGCCGTTGGAGATGACGGTTTTAAATAAGGGAAAGAAGAGTCCGCCACAGCAGAACGGGTCTGGTGTGCGGGGAAGTACAAGGGGGAGGACGAAGAATTATAGAGGGAGACGCAAGAGCTTGGTTAGTCTGGCGAGCGAGGATGACTTGTTGGGCAGGAGAATGAAGAGTTTGACTGGGGGGTTGGGAGGAAATGGGGTGTCTGACGTTATTTGATGTCTGATACATAGGTCTAGCGAGTACTTGTGCTGTGTTTGCATATATAGAGATTCATCCAGCAATGTGTCATTCGTATAAAGGAGCTTGTTTCTGCCAAGTCATACTTCAATTGTTAACACCTACCCTGAATGTTTACACTATTGTCTCTCTGTCAAAGTTACAACAGGAAAATCTACGTATACCGTTAAGGGTGAACCTTAATTCTGATTCCTACAGTCTACGGATCAAAGAAGACATCCCGCACGTCCTTCCACCAAGCCTTCTTCTTGTTCCCTTCCTTGTCCATATCTCTCAAAAACTCCAGAATCGGCATCCGTCCCATTGGACACATGAGCACCCCTCTCGCAGTCCACTCACACAAGAAATCGCGATACGCCTCATACCCCGGCGGCGTTACCGGATTACCCAATCTCGCACTCACATCCTCCACAACAACAGGCTTCAACGCACCCCTTCCCACATTCGCCATATGATCCAGAATCTCCTTGGTGTTGAACAACTTGCGCTCAACAGAAAGGCGCTTCAACTCGCCTTTCAAACACTTCTCCAACGCCAACGCTTCGCAACTCTCCACAGGATTGTCCAAACTAAATCCATACGGCAACATTGCCCAAACTTTCTTCGGCACGTGCATAAACGCTACCGCATCATCATAGCGGACATGGACTCTAATCTCCTTGACCTGCCGATCAGTATCCCAGTCTTGTGGTATATCGCGGAACCACCCACTATGCGGTAGTGTCTGGAGTCTCACAAGCCAAAACTCTGAAGCTTCTTTTTCTAGACGCCGCATGCAGATCTTCCAACGCCACCAGGGCAGTTCGTCGGGGCGTGTCACGGCGGTGCGGTCGACGAGGAGAGCTGTTATGCTTTTACATTCTATGCAGCGGAAGAATTTAGTCAGCGGGTCGGTTTCGCCCGGAAGCAATTTGCCCCGACCGGCACTTGAATCGACGTGCTGGGTTAGGCATTCGAGACAGAGGAAGTGGCCGCAATGGAGGCGGCACGCATATTCGCTCTCGGTGAACCAGGTGCGGCTACAGGCTGGGCATGCGTCGCCTAGGTATTTTGCCTGTGCGGGTGGTGGTGGAATATCGCGGTGTACGGTGACGAGTGCTTCGATGTCGGGTCTGGGGTACCAGTTGATTAGCGGCGGCGCCATCTGAAGGACATTATCCATCTGGTCCCGAGCATGAAAAAACGCTCGATCGTAGCTTGCATGAAAGAGGTTCTACATAGCGCTTGATCAGCTTTTGTACGTGGTTGTTCATCCTTACCCTCTCTACCCACCTCTTCTTCTTCTTCGTCTTCTTTCTATCAAGACGCACGAGTGCAAAGTACAACACTTACATGTAAACGTACCCACCAACAATCGTACTCCTTCCCTTCAACCATCGGTGGCATCATCCCTCTCCACTCCGTACACGGGATAACATACCTCTCCTCTTCCCTCCTAAAACCCTTCTTGTCCCCATATCCTCCTCCTCCCCCCTCAAGCACAACAACACTCCTCCTCACAACAACAAAACACATACCCTCGCCTCTCCTTAGTTGAAACTTGCCCGCCTCCAACACCGTATTACCCACATACAAGCTCATCCTCGCCATGCTCCTCGCCAATGCATTCTTACTCTTCCTATTCCGTTCCAACTCCCGCGTTGACCATTCTGCAAAGGAAGCTGAATGCGGAGCTAGTAGCTTCTGCGTGTTCGTTATGCTAAGAAAAGTGTGGCCGTCGGTGCCCCAGGACCCGGAACCTTGGGGCCGGGAGCGCGAAGAGGAGTTGGATGGCAGTTGGAGACGCAGACAGCCTGGCGGGTAGTCGCAGAGGGAGGGGTAGATGTAGCGAGTTATGTGGCAAGGTTTCAAGACGGTGCCGCTGCCGTGGAAGAGGTATTCAGAGTCTGGGGCTGGGGTATGGGGTTCGAAATGGACTGCCTTTGCCATGAGTAGGTATTCTGGAGGAGAGGTTTTGTTTTGAGCGTGGCAACTACGTGCGTATGTGATGTAATGGCATGTATTGTTGCACATGCTTGTGTTTGTCCTGTGAATGGTTTAGTGAAGGAGAAGTCTACCCGTCGAATGGCATCGAATGAGGCAGTGCTGAAGGAAAAAGATTTCAATCAAGTAACGCAGGTGCATATGATCTATAGTTCTCAAGTATTTACATTCCTCCCCAAAAATTAGTGTTTTCGTTACTCTAATATATATGTCCCTTGCATCTTGAAATCTTCTTTCAGTACAACGTCTTAGTTGCACTTTCCCCACTTGCTCTGGCACCAGTTGGCCTTTCCACAGAAGTCCTCACCAGTGCCACAGAAGTTGGATCCAGAGCAGCAAAGACCAGCAGCGCACTTCTTGTTGACAATAGGACCGCAAGTCTCTCCAGCACCGGAGGTACCCTTGGGGGCGGTAGGCTCAGCAGGCGCCTTCTGGTTGTCGCACTTTCCGTAACCGGCTTGGCAGCCGTCACCGCAGTAGAGAGCCTGGTCCTGGATGTCGTTCTTGGGGCCGCAGTGGCCGGCGGAGGAGCAGCAGCGGTAGAAGTAGCCGTTGGCACCGGCGCCAGGGCAGGTTACACCGCCTTGGGCGTGTCCACAGACGTCGATCTCGGGGACCGCGGTAGGGAAGGTGGTGGCGGGCGAGGTAGCTTGCTTAGTTGCGCTGGTCTTCATTGTTGTCTGGGTGGGCTTGCATGATGAAGAGGCGCCAGAGAAGGGGTGAAGGCAGGTCTTTGCGTCGCAGTGGTCGACGGTGGTTCCGCACCAGCCATACTGGGAGCCTGTAATGCATGTTAGTAGGGTTTCGAAAATATGTCGTCTGGATACAACTTACAGCACTCGTTGGCAGCGCACTTGGCGTTTCCATTCTGGGGTCCGCAGTTACCAGCAAAGGCAACCGACACAAGGGACAAGAGGGCGAAAGCGGAGAAGCGCATTATGACTATGATTAAGCTATTCGAGTAATTGGTCGAAGCGAGTGACTGTCGAAACGAGAGAGACGACGACGAAAGTGATGTAAGTTGAGAAACAAGACCTTGCGATGAAGAATAGTTTCACGGGCAGCAGCTCAGCTCTTTAATAATAGCCCCCCTCTCGTATTGACCCATGGCGCACGCATCCAATAAAGCTCGTCGCCTTACGGCGCTCGTACATACTCCACATGGACTGACGCTGGAGGCCAGCGTTAGGCCGGCGCTACATGTGCGCCAGCGCTGAAGCGCATGTCAAATACGGCGCTCGTGCCTGAACGCACGGATGAGATGCTTTCCCAAAGGGTGAGCGCTCGGAAATTTACCAATGACATGTTTCGGCCAGACTGATCCGGAAGGTCGGCATTATCTCACGAGGTCGAGGGCTGACTTTGCGTCGTGATTGTGGAGATTCCGCTGCAGTGCTTGTTGATCGCATATTTTGTGATCTACTAGATCGTCGGGAACTACAGCGTCATAGGAAACGACATTGCATAACCGTTGAGCGCTTGAGAGTTACCTTTTGTGAGGAGCCAGAATGTGGGTATGGATTCGCGAAAGGTTGGGAACCCAGGAGGGGGGTCAGCCCTAAGAAATTAAGCACTCGCTAAAAGCTGACTAGCTGGTGGACGGACACGATGCGACCCCTGACTCTTCTCTTTTGCCGTGGTACAAAGCTTTGAGGCGTGAGCTTAGCAGACAGGCGAGACCCCGCTGGAAGCCTGGTAGTCTGTATGATTGCTGGCAAGCTCGCTGCCCGTGCAAAGGCGTTGGTAGTGTGTGACGTTGTTGGAGGCCTGATTAACGCTGGCCGAGTGTAGCGAGCACCAAATATAGGCATTGATAGAGGATGCGCTGCATGGACGAGGCACGTGGGAGGTACTGAGCGGGGGAACTCGGTGTAGAGAAAAAGCAGCCACCGCAAACTCGGTCAGGTCATGCAGTGCTTGGTCCTCTCCTGATGATGAAGTTCGAGGCAGGTGCATCGGATGCGCGATATCCGTGGCAGGAGCATTACGGTACGCACTGTCACGACCAAAGTCGTTGTAATAACAGAGGACGTAATCAATGTAGCCGACATTTTAGGACTGCGTTTGATGCACGATGACAGTAAGCACCAATTGGCGCATATATACACGCTGAAGGTGAGTCTCTGTACCAACAAAGCTTTCGATGCACAGCATGCAAATGATATCAAGACTTGCGGCAACACACACCGCGAATTAAAAAGATGTCGCCGCGAGTATACACAGTCTTTCTGCTTTTGAGATTCTCGGGTACTTCTGCCGCCGAGACTCAACCAAAAATCTACCAAGCATATCTCTCTTGGCCTGCGCTGCCATGCCTCAACCACCTCCCATTCCTTACCAACATCAAAAAATGATGGTTGTTTCCGACACCGGGAATCTGTCGAATTGTTAGAATGATGAGTCGAACTCGAATTGAGTTGAGTGAACTTACCGAACCCGGGCCTTGCCGGCACTGTACAGTGAACTGACTCTGCGAGATGAGAGCGGCAAATCCTAGCCACTAGACCATATCGGACTTTGATGGAACACTAAAGGAATGGTAGCAATATAAAGGTAGTCGTTGCGATACTTGACGTGGTGGTGAGTGGGGCAGAGGAAGAAATTTTGCAAACCTCACCAACGAACATCAAACTAGCGGACAGACAAGATGTGACTGAACTAGAAAAATGAAGGTGGGGCAGGGATTCTTAGTTGTATCTAGATAATACAGACTCTAGTTGGGTGGGGATAGCGAGCCGACAGATGCAGGTACACAACTTGAATTTGGCTCACTAAGAAGTTGAAAGAAGCACCTACGAGGCAAGGCTACTGCGACCGTATTCCAAGTGATGCATACATCTTGTCCAAGTCATTGTAGTATGCGCCTCCTGTTGTTATTCGAGATTGCGCCACTCTGTATCGTCGTGCGGCTTGAGTACAGCATCACGCTTGTACCATGCAAACCAAGCAATGGCCAATGTGATGATGAGCACCAGGGCTGTCGTGGCTTCGGTCGATACGAGTGTGGAGGAACTCGACAGTCAGAGTTCCGACTTGTCGCCGAGGGCGGGGATTTGTTGGTTGAGGTAGGACTCGAGGTGATCGATCTCATCAGGATCGGCGGAGTGCACCAGGTTCCTATACTCTGTCAGGGGCATGTCTCTCTTGCTACACACATGACGTACTTGTAAGTCCTGAAGTCGACCTTGAACCCGTGCTTTTCGAGCTCGTCAGCACTCAGCTTTCCCCACTTGTGCGCAACGACTTGATCGGCGTCGCCGTGGCCCATGAAAATGGGCGTCTTCTGGTTGGGGTTCTCGGTCGGAATCATGTCTTTGATCTTCTTCTGCAGCAGGAGGTAGCAGCTCAGGCCGAAGATGCCTCCGAGCTGGTCTTTGTAAGTCACACCGGACAGCAGTGACATGGCGCCGCCTTGGGAAAAGCCGCCGACGACGATGCGGTTGGCGGGTATGCCCTTTGCGACCTCTTGGTCGATGAGGGAGTGGAAGTACTTCTGGGAGTCGACGATGCCCTTTTCGTCTTCCTCTCGGTCATCGAGAGTGCTCAGTGACTTGATGTCGTACCATCCTGGCATGCGCATGCCCATGTTCTGTAGAGTCGCATATCAGCGCCCATGCCGTGTGTTGGCGGCGGTGGGTGGTTGACGAACCAGCGTGATTGGGATGCTCGGAGCATTGGGGAAGATGAACGAGACCTCCTCGAACTTGCTTCGCCTGCGCCAGTTCTCCGCGAGGAATATCCTATGTCCTTCAGTGTCTAGACCTCCATGGTGTTGAGTGCTCCGGAGCCTACCAGCCAGCCCCACTGTCGCCCAACCCATGCGCCACGATGACAGTGGCTGTGTGTCGCTTGAGCGCGGGAACGACCAAAGGTGCCTTGTGGGACATGATGAAGTCGTCTGGAGTCGTATGTCGGTGGTATCGATAGAGGTGCGTGGGGTAGCTCTGCTCAGAGGTGACGGACTCGCGCCAGAGTGGGACCTCGGCGCGTGCTTTAGATACGCGCTAAGGCAGGGACAAGGGTCAAAGCTCCAATCATCATCATCGACGTCATGATACCTGCCATTCACCCTCACCATCAGTCTCCCCTTTTCCATTTCCTTTAACCTGTAGCTTGACGTTTGCCGCTCACAGGACACTTCAGAAGACCTCCTTCTATCACTCGTCTCCAATTCGTTTGTCTGGCGTCAACCCCCCACCATTGCATTCAGACTTGCCCATAAGCGACTGCTGGCACTGCGCCCAAGCCTCTTGACGATCGAATCGAATCGACTCGGCATATCCACTGTACCAAGCATGGCACGAGCTACAAGGAGCTCTGCCAGGGCCGACGCCGTGCCTGAGCCAGTACAACTGTCCAGCCCCCCAACTACCCCCGAAACGAGTAACACGCGAAAGAGGAAAGCAGTCAAGATCGAAGAGTCGCCAGATGCGACAACCAAGAAAGCTCCCGTTACACCTAAGAGCACAAAACGTGCCAAGAAGTCAGCAGTAAAACAAGAAGACATCAACGAACTCCCACACAACCTCGGTGCTATTCCGGATCTTCCCGTTAAAGACGAGGAAGCCGAGAGTAAAGCTTCAGCAAAGAAGCCGAGGAAGTCCGCAACGCCTAAGAAGTCTGCAAAAGCCACCAAGCCAAAGAAGGAGGAAGTCGACGACCTCGTTGCCAAAGCGACCACCACCACGGACGCGTCATCCAAGAAGAGTAAAGCCAAGACAGGTGGTTATGGCCTTACTCCTGGTCATACGCCATACCCGAACTACCCCCACCCTACGGCCGAAGAATGCGAAGAGGTGACCCGTTTACTCTCCAAAGTTCACGGTAAGGTCGAAGCACCCAAGACCATTCCCGCGCCATCTCTCGAGGTTTCAGGTTGTGGAGAAGTACCATCAGTCCTTGATGCCCTCATCCGAACACGGCTTTCGGCCGCAACATCCGGCACGAACTCGTCCCGCGCATTCGCCGGCCTTGTCGCCAAGTTCGGCGTCCTGAAAGAAGGCATTGGTAAAGGAAGCGTAGACTGGAACAAAGTGCGACAAGCAGACCAAAAGGAAATCTTCGAAGCAATTAAGAGCGGTGGTCTCGCAGATGTAAAAAGCAAGGACATCAAGAAGATTCTACAAATGGTCTGGGAAGAGAACCAAGCACGACGTGACGAGCTCCTGGCTTCATCAGACAAGGCACCGGGTGAAACCAACGAAGCGGAAGCAGAAAAGCGTGACGAGGTTGAGAAGGCGGACCAGAACATTGTCTCGCTAGACCATCTTCACCAACTTTCCAACGACGACGCTTTCAACGCGCTGACCAAATACCCTGGTATTGGTCCAAAAACCGCGTCCTGCGTGCTTCTCTTTTGCCTCCAACGACCCTCCTTCGCAGTCGACACCCACGTCTTCCGCCTGTGTTCATGGCTAGGCTGGGTACCGCCCCCAGGCGATGACAGAGGCCTTCCGCCCGGCAAAAAAGGCACCTTCGCTGGCCCAACACGCAACTCCACGTATGCACATTGCGAAGTTAGGGTTCCGGATCACCTCAAGTACCCGCTTCATCAACTGCTTATTAAGCACGGGAAGAGCTGTCCTAGGTGTCGTGCTATAACAGGTGAAAGCAGCGAGGGATGGGATGAGGGATGTCCAATTGATCATCTGGTTCAGAGGACTGGGGGGAGGAAGGGAGCTGGAGATAGTCCTGTCAAGGGCGGTAGCGCAAAGAAGGCTAAGGGTAGGAAGAAGGTTGTGGAGGATATTGAAAGTGATGCGGTGAGTAGTGGTTTGAGCGACGCGGAGAGCGAGGTGTTGAGTGATGTTGTGAGTGATGCGGAAGTGGAGGTGTCAGATGAGGAAGAATCAGCGTCTGAGTGAAGGAGATGTGGGACCTTTCGGTTTTATTGGCGCATTGTATATTTCAGATTTAATACGGTGAGACTCAGGGGGTGGCAGACCAGGAATTTCCCTTACATGTATACTATTCCTCTTATGTATATTCCTCGTATCTAGCAAAACACGTTACATACCCAGATCCTTTCGATCGTCACTAGTGATCAGTTGAGATGACAGAATACAATGAGGCTTAGTCTAACCGAACGATACAATATGGTAGGATTGCCTGCCATTTGACTTTGGCAGAATTGAGACTAATTCGAGGTTACACCTCAGCTATAGAACTAGATGAGCTTCTCCATAAGCTAGTCACTAGCAATCACCAAACACAATTGCCAGGGAAACATGTTTAGACCATCAGGACGTTTTGTTCATTCTTTCATTCTCGAACAGTTATAGCAGTGTCCGAATTACGGCTGAGCAAGCCTGTGCCTGCCTTGTGTGGCATCGGCATACCATTTATCATACATCGTAAAGCTCATATCCGAGCGAGGTAGAAGAAACTGTAGAAAAGGAATTACAATATACTTAGTTGCCAACCTGGATCGCGTAGCCACCATCGACAGTGACAGTTTGACCGTTAAGGTACTGGCAGCCAACAGCGAACAGGATAGCTGCAGCCATATCCTGGTCCTTTCCAGGTCGCTGCGCAGGCAGACCTTCCTTGTGATCCTTAGGCATCTCACTCTTCTGGTTGTCATCTCTGCTCTCCTGGGTCGTCATCTCTGAAGGGAAAACACCAGGCGCAATAGAGTTCACCCGCACCTTGATACCGTTCTTGGCAATCTCAGACGCGAGCATCTTGTTCAAATGTATCGCAGCACCTTTGCTAGAGTTGTAGGCAAAGTGACCTTGTGAGATGCGGATGTGGCCCGAGATGGATGAGATGTTGATGATGGTGCCTGAGTAACCGGGGTGCGACTCGGTGGACTTTTCGAGAAGAGGGAGGAAGGCGGTGGACATGAGGAAGGGGCCGACAACGTTGGTTTGGTACACGTCCAACCACTCTTGCTCAGTTGTGCCATCGAAAAGTTTGTCGACTAGCTCTTCAGAGCTTCCCTTCACCTCGGTCTTGCCTGGTGCGATACCAGCGTTGTTGACAAGAATGCACACGCACTTCTCCTTTGACTCGATCTCTTTCTTAATCTTCGATACGCCCTCCTTCGTGCTGACGTCTCCCACAATGGGGATAATCTATTTGCAACCCGTTAGTACATATCTCACATGTATAAAGTTTGCCGAAAACTCACCTGACCTGCAATGTTCTGACCATGCACCTCGACAACCTTTTCGAGCTTCTCTTCTGTCCTTCCAACGATGTACACCTTAGCACCGTTGACAGCAAGAGTCTGGGTAATCATGAGACCGATTCCTGAGCCACCACCGGTGACCAAGGCGACCTTGTCCTTGACAGGAAAGACCTTGTCCATCGTGAGCTCGGGGTTGTTGGTAGGAGCCATGTTGTTTGCGTAGTTGCGTTGTTGATTAGCTGATTGAAGTTGGTTGGTAATTTGTTTCGTGCGTTCAATTGATTGCATGCGATTTGGGAGTGTAGAGAGTGAAGAGGGGAAAGGTCGTGGTGCAGAAGTTGTGATATAGCGGGCAAACGGTCTGACGTCACGGGCAAAGCGCGTCAATGTGACGTGTGGGATCCTTAGGGACATGGCGTTAACTGTGTGTCCAAATTTTGAGTCAATGGAAATCCTGCGGATCGAATCAAATAAGAGTAATCTCTAAATTGAGGGGAATGGTACACAGAACGCCGTTTTCGACGCGTTGATACGGGCCTCGAACGGTGGTGGTCATGATTGCATCACTGGTACGGGAGATCGACCCGCACGCGCGCTGTCACGTTTTGATCATCGCGTCCACTATGTGAAAATCTATCATCTAATGCATTACATGTGCGAGAAAGCTCGTCTTTCCAATTGCGCACCATCAAATCGTGCTCAGAAGGTATCCGCTACGACTTCCTTTAACATACTCATGGATTAGAAGACAGCATAGCATATTAGAAATGCGTTTTTTCATGTACAACGATGGATATTAGTGGTTGATTGGAGAGTATATCTCTTTTCTTAGTATATTTATAGGATACTAAATTGAAGTATAATGGAGTGCTGCTAGGTACTCATGGGGGCTATGCCGAACGGGCAATATGCATGAGTAGCAGCAGAATTCTCATACTTGTACCACTATAACACACTGGCACGCCTGTCCATTCCGTGCCAGCTTCTCGAGCAAGACATTACTTTCACCATAACAGACGGAAGAGATAGGAATATCGAGATTGAGGTATTGAAAGCTATTGTCAAGGACGGCGGCTGCTAGGTATGCGAAAAAGGAGAACCAAAGCAAAAAAAATGGTGACCAAAAACATACAACAGCGGGGATTCGCTAGTGGTCACCCACCTAACTACTAATCCGCCGGTACACTGCTTGTATATGGCTGAGCGGACGGGAAGCCTAATTTTCAGTGTCCTGTGGTCGTATGTGCTCAGTTGTGCCGGTCTGTGGAATATATTCTGATTAGATACCCGTTTCTCGACGCAGGTAGCGATGAGAGGAAACAGGAAATCTTGTTGTAGCATGATGCATCTAAGGACATGAATTCGCTGCCATGTACCAGTTATCCTCTGATAACGGCGACGACCGTATCAAGAGTCGGCCAACTAGGTCATCTCATCAATGCCTACTTGTTGTCTCTGACGAGTAAAAAATCCTAGATCCATACACTCACATCTCGCACGGAGAAGCTGATTACGCCTGCTCAAGATCCAGGTCCACAAGCCATGGCGCGTTAAATGGCTTGTATGTTACGCTCATGATACTGGCGTTGACCATCAGCGTGTCCCGTCCAAACTCAACCGCGTCGTCGCTACCTTGACCAACGTCAATACTCGCAGCCCTCTCATCCATGATTGCCTCCCAGTCAAGAGGTACAGCATCGGCGAATTCGATATGCTCTTCAATCTTAACATCCAGCTGATCGTTGTTGTTCCAACGTACTTTCTGCGCACCCCAGCCCTCATGTATATGTCCAAAGCAGTAGAGTCTGGGTTTACAGCGTCGAGCTGCTCGTAGGAGGTGTTCGCAGCCGACGTGCTCTCCCGTTGTTGTCGCGTCCATGACGCCCATAGGCGGTCCGTGGGTCATCATAACATCGATGCTGGGGAAGTCTGGGACAGGGTTCTCGGCGATGGGTTTGGCGTTCGGTGTACACTGATGGGAGGGGTTGTAGCGGTCTTCATTGCGGGAGTATGGAAAGGCAAAGTCGCAGAACTCTGGTTGGTAAGGGGATGCGTAGACCTGAAAGTTGTAAGTCTCCAAGAGAGTTGAAGTATTTCAATACGCCTACCCTGAGATTGGCACCGTTCGGTAACTGGAAAGTATGCGTTCCTTCTTCTAGGTAGGTCACACCAGCTCTCTTAGCTCTCTCGCCCGTCCACATATCTCTCGCCTTCGCAGGTAGGTCTTTGTCGTGTCTGCCCCTGTGCATGTTCTCGCCCTTTCTGGCATAATATTCTTCATCCAGAGTGATGTCATGGTTACCAGCTATCACGAGTTTCAGATCCGCGTTGATACTCTCCAGCATATCAAGAGTCTTTTCATACTCTTCCAAAAGACCGATCATGGTCAGGTCGCCGCAATGTAGGAGCACATCTGCCTTGGGCAGTGGTGGGCGGAAGGACGCATCATTGTTTCCGATATTGTCAGCAGGGGCAATAGAGTGAGTATCCGAGATGACGAGAAATCGCGTCCTGACGTGGCCTGGCTTTGTTGATGTGGTCGTGGTTGACATGATGGGTACTTAGAGCTCTAAGCTTGAGCAGTTGGCGCTCCATGAGGGGTAGTGGGGTCGGGAAGTGGTAACCTTAATAAATCGCCAGTGCTGCGACCAGCAGCTTCACCATGTATGTACACCAACGAGAACACTACCTTCGCTGCTGAAGAAAGGTCGCCATTGTCTTGTCCCTGTGTGAAATCGCGACATGCTGTTTGATGCAGATCAATCTTACGTACTATTCCGACTGCGCAGTCACGCTATCGCTCTCTTTCAATGTTCTCACACCATTTGCGGCGTCGACGAAGAAGTCGCGTGCAGAATCATGATTGTTCTTGTTGTGTGCACCGAGGTTGATTACAGAGAAACGCGACGGGCATGGGTTGTGGGTATCCTTGCCTCACTCTCTTAAACTTACCCCTTTTGATCGTGTCGGACCAGTATCACGCCATTCTTACGAGGCGCCTCACGCCAATTTTAACTCAGCCACATGTGCAGCGAAAGAACTTCTCGACTCATCTTGTTAAGCCCGGACTATTCCCATGCGCTTCCAGGAATAGCGGGAACGCCCGTTGGCATACCCTAGCATCCAAACGTGGTACCATAACAGGCGTTCTGGTAGAACCTCTACCGTTTTCGGTTGACGCACAACGATGTAATGCAGTACTTGACAAAACAGGCTTATGCTCTCGAGAAAGCAATGTCTTACATCAGAACACATCTCATGTACATCAATAACAAAGAGGGCATCATCCGGAAATCCTTCGCTGACGACTACCCACGGATTTCGATACTGCAATGGTACCTGCTAACCACGCAACCCAGTGATCGTCTCTCGAAAAAATCCATCCGGAATCAAAGCTGGTTTATGCGACCCGTCCCGAGCTTGCCGCGCAAAAGCGAAGCAAGCAAGATCCTGCATCATTGCCTATGAACTACTGTGCGGTCTTATACCGCAATTTGGGCCTTGGACTAGGATCAACACAGTAACACTCGGCTATACGCACGAAAACGAGGATTGCTGTCCTTGCGATGCGTATTCAGAGTCACGTCGGCATCTCGGTGTCGGAGCATACGCGGGAAGCGGTTTTCGGCGCAGTGGAGCTTGTCCCGAGACTACACGACATGCTGCTCCTACCGGACTGCGCCGATGAGGTGCTTATCGTTCGACGTTCGCAGTTTTGTTAAAATTTCAATCTCCTGGCTGAGCGTCAGATGTTTCAGTGAAGCTCGCGGATGCGGAAGGGTTCGCTAGCCGTGCCAATAATGGTTGAGGAGTACATGGATCCACATATCACTTGCGATTTTGGGTTTACCGTACAGCTACTGGAAGCATCTTGACTTGACGAGCCACTACACCGGAACCTGGTCAATCCTAGTGGTGGATTCTCAGCAAGTCACAAGGACCTATTACCTACTCTGTTGGCTGTGCAGTTCTCGAATCGTCGATACAATTACGTCCCCGTATCCTTATAATATTAATGCCTTGGTCTTTCCGAGCGACACCGATACACCAGCCATCATACACCAACGAGTACCTCCCTCGATACACGAGTCAACAAAGTCTTGATGAACGCCCCGAGTAATGCGCAGGGAAACAAGATCGAGCCTACCGACCACTCTCCACCACAAAACACTATGCCGTACACGAACTATTTCGACAACCCCTACCTCAATGAGCCGGCTCCGGACTACTCGCTCAACACCTTTTTCGACTCCGACTCTTTCTTCGACCAGGCCTTGACGTCCGTAGAGGGTGTCACCGACACATCGAAAGCGCAAGAAACATTCGGCTCGACATATTCTGCGACAAACATCCCATCAAGAAGCAACGAACAACCTATGACGCAAGCATTCAATTCACACCCTAGTCAACTCGGCCAATATCCATTCAGCTTCGCGATAAATACGAGGCAACTCCAACCGAACGAACCAGACAGCTTTTCCCCTACAAGCACAACGTCGCAACCCTCGTCGCTCAGTGGAGACGCGCCGCAACCGCTCATATCGCCTTCCCTTTCACCCCACATGCTGAAGCGCGAATCCCCATCATCGCCAACCTCTGCATCCGAATCGTCCACTCCCAAACGCCCCACGAGGAAGCGGGGTCGACCGAAGATGGACCGTAGTAGCACCGACAATGAAATCATGACCTCTCCAACTACTACAAAATATCAGCGTTCGAAACGTCTACCGCATAACCAGGTTGAGCGCAAGTATCGAGAAGGGCTCAACTCGGAGTTGGAGAGGCTGAGAAGGTCCGTACCGATATTGAGGCAGAGCGACGAGGCTGGTGCGATAGGGCAGCCGAAACCGAGCAAAGCGATGATTTTGTCATCGGCGATTGAGTATATTCAGAGTATTGAGAAAGAGAGGGATGCGTTGATTGAAGAGAACGATAGGTTACGGCGAGAGAGATATGAAGCGCCGGCGCAAAGCAATTGGGACGGAATGAACTTTTGAGACTTGTTCTTGACAGTTTCTGGATACTTTGTGATGATGTTGCGGAGTCGCAGCGAAAGAGTTAGGCACCATAGAAGGAGTTTGCGTCTTTGATTGGGCATCGAGATTGTATACCCTTGGAATATGATCGTATGCGTAGACTGTACATTACGATGCGACCAACCCCCTCTGGAGATCACGGCGTTATGTCAGCTAAAGATAGCTTAATGACCGATAAGTATCGGTGCGAACAACGTAATATCAGACAGCTCGACGACAATACACTGTTAGGTTAGACCATACATGCAGTCGAATTTGGCGTCCTTTGTGGAGACAATTGGGTCCCGCCTATACTTGGAGGTTTGATGAGGAGATCTGAACCTTTCTTACGGGAACGAAATGCGGTCGGGTTATTATCAATAGACAATTTATGGTTAGTAAATATAGCAGGCAGCAGCAAGCAGACTTGTAATCAGGCCGCGTGAAGAAGACCTTTACGGTTGTAATACAAACGTCCAACAATTATGAATGGTGTAGCAGAATGTATTCACACGTGTACTATAAATTGACCTAGAACACTAGTGCCCGCACCTAGGCCTCGAGACGAGTTTCTCGGCGAGAGTCGTTGTTTTGGTGTGGTGTAGTTTTATTTGGTTGGGTCGGAGGCGGGGTTCTCCCGGTTCGGGCTCACCGCAGAATTTTCCTTTCACCCCACTTCGTTGCCAATCTGTACCATCCAAACGCTCCGACAAGGAGTTTGAGAACTCAAGATCCCCGTTCATTACGATTGATATGCTGATATAAACGTTATAACCAGTCAGACTTTCATCAATCGTCTGATTACTTCAAATCGCCCGGCTAGCTCAATCGGTAGAGCGTGAGACTCTTAGCTTTCACGTCCTAAAGACTCGATTGGTTATCTCAAGGTTGTGGGTTCGACCCCCACGTCGGGCTTGTACAATCGTTCATTTTTGCTGGATGGTTGTAGAGGTGTAGCTCTGGTGTTGAGGGTGAAGGTCCTACCATACCTTTATAATCCCCTTTTTTTGCTACCACAACCTACTACGGTCTATCTAGCTGCCGAAACTGCGCAATAGTAGTTCTGGATGGAGCCTCGGGCTTGAGTGATTATGTTTTGGTCCCCCTATGCTGGTAGGGGTGGTGGTGGTGGTGGTGGTGAAGGACATACTTTTGACAGTTTTGGACATTTCGCGCTGAATGGCCAACAGCGCCCACAACAATGACACATGGCACGTTTACGACACTCTTGCCTTAGCTTGTGATGCGTTACCTCGCAAAGAGCTCTTCTTTCATGCTCCTCCGGCTGCCTTGTTGTAATCTTCCATTTTGAACTCGACCACATGTATGCTTCGCTTTTCTTCTTGTACTCCTATCTGATTGTCAGAAGAGCATCGGAATCCTTGAATCTCTACGCTAGATACTATTAAAGTACTATTTGATGCTTCTTCATTCTCGAGCTAATTATCTTGCAGTACCTCCCTCGCACGAAAACTCAATGGGCACTGCAGGGAGATGCTATAGTGAGGAATGCTACAAATATATCCTGCAAATTCTTTGCAATGAGCGCGAGTGCATGTATAGCAACAACATACGCTGCTCTTCATGACTGAAACGTCAGACCTGCTGCAGGCCTAGGTGAGGAAGACCTTTCTTCACACCAGCAAATGTCTAAATTAGAGCATGAATAAGATTTCTCTTCTATAAGTCGATGGCTTTCATTGTGATTTCTCTTTTGTTCTACTCTATTCATGTTCGTTTCGAAATGATCTAACACACTGGTATATGAAGGCAGTGTGCTGACCAAAGTACTGATTCACAAAATCCCTCAAGCTCTGATGCAATACCAGCGCACAACCTAGACTATCATAGAAGCTTCTGCGAAGTAGAGTAGATTTCATGCTAGAAATGTATTCCAGTGTGCGGCAGAATCGTGACTACGGACGTGTTTCACTTGCGCCCAGGTCTAAGGATTCCACCACACCACTTCGATATAGTGGGTTCTGTGAAGGCTATTGCTCGCTTGCACGAATGGATACATGCGTGATTTCTAGCCTCGTTTTTGAGGACATCCAAATCAACTCGACAGCACGCATCACCAAGTGCTTGGAAGGTCCTAGTCACGAAGACTTATTGGTAGATATGCAAATGAGGTACCGGCTCTTTCCATGGCTCCGTTTCAACATTCAAACAAGCCTTTACCAATCGCTAGAGACCAGCAAGCGGCGGCTGCTAGGTCAAACGTAGGCACCGGCTACAATTGCAGCCGGTGGAAGAGTATGCAGTCTCCAATCCACATCAAGCGCTGGCAGACGTCTGCTAGTGTCTGGTGCTATTCGGGCCTTCTTTTTGACGTCGAGTCTTTGGAATCATATGCGCTAGACTTGATCATTACCGATATTTGAAATGCAAGGGATTCGAAGGGAAAATGGGAGAAAAGGTTGGGCGAAATTGTGCATGAGTGGAGAGCTGGAAGACCTTCACAGCCTTTCTCTTATGTTGTGATGACGCTGTGTTATGCAGAAGAGAAGATCTTCGCATACGACTTTCCACATCCACAGCACTCACTGATATCAAGATGGTAATCATTCTTGGAACGATTTGCACACCATCCATCTTACCCACCCTATGGTTCAGCCGTGTTATTACAATAAACGGCGCATGCGCATCATCGCCTCGTGTAAGTACGTGAGCAACCGTAAACCGTCTAGCTCTCCAACAGCCCAACGCCTGGATCGCATGGCGCGCGGAAGTAAGTTTGCGTAATACGCCATGCGTGAAGCCAAGATTCCGGAGTGCATGCCACGCACATGTACGTGGTAACACGAGCAGCAGGACGAAAAGGTCCGAACGCGCATGATGCGTCTGTAGCGGATCCAAAGCAGCAGTGTCCAGTACCTGTGCCTAATGCATGTTGTATGGGCTGTTGTTCTACTTCATGTGGGATTGGGGCGTAGCTCGGGAATCCTGCCCGGATCGGATGGAAGGATGTAGCAGTCGACATGGACGATGGACGGCTAATGCTGCAGATGCGGCCTTGCGGCGCAGTGCAGGATAGGCGCATTACGTGCAAGTCACGCCGCTTTGTGAGTATGCAGATTAGATTGTTTGACAATCGTGAAGGTTGGGTCAGCGATGCAAGGGAGAGGCTATTGGTCAGAGACGGAAAGTGTAGTGGTTGCATGCTCTCCGAGTCGTTGTATATGTCTCTGTAGCTTTTTTAGCATGCATGAGAAAGATGGCTGTATGCGCTGATGCTTAATACTCGCAACGTGAGCCTGGATCGTTGAAACGGCGTCAAGATCAAGCGGAACGGGAGGTACGGTGCGCACTCAATGACTGACAGAAAGCACGGATAGGCGGATCTGGCATGGGTCTGTCTCCGCGGCTTTAGACGCGTGAATTTTCCATGAGTAACAGTCCAGAGACTCTGACTGTTGGATATGCGTAAGTTGAGCGATGTAGAAGGTAGTGTTCCCAACTTGGCATGCATCCATGGATGTTCTTTGCCCTGCAGAAGCGCGTGAACGCGACTGCGATTGCAACACTCGTTGTGACCTTCCGTTGCAGGGGTCAGATGCCGATAACTGTCACACGGCAACGGCCGGCTTTTACGACGCTAACAAGGTGGTATTCGTGGTGGAATGTGATGACAGCATAGTGGTGTGCGCGTGCGGACAGAGCGAAGGTGAGGATCAGGGTGGATACAGTACTAGTGACGGAAGACAACCCGCCAGCACGCCTAACCATGACAGGACAAACCAATCGTGCTCCAGTGTTGTGCATGTGAGAAATGCGCGATTGGATGCCTAGATACGCCCCCAAATCCTACAGGAAATCCTGATGTTGTGTCACCAGGAAATGATGTAACGTTGCGCAGCGAGTAAGTCGTTCACGCATAGGGCTGCAGCGAAGTGCGTGTACGTTTGTGTAACGTCGAGAACCTGGGCGCATGAGGTTCGCAGCTGCTGAGTGGTTCGTCAGTCTCGCTGAAACTTGCGAACATGTTGAGCACCAGCTCGAGTACGTAACCACGCTTGATACGACTAACGTGTTCACTGCGAACTAGCGATTTTTACGCACATTTCTCCACGAAGACCCCTGACGACAGCTGCAGTAGTCGCTGCTGGGAATAAGCAGCAGTAAATGCACCTCTTCGCATCCATGCGTTGAGTCCAGTGCCCACCTCATTTTCTCTGATCCGATTTAGTTCGTACAGGCACACCTCCACTTTTGTGGTAAGAACGCCGAGAGGACTCGCAACCGAGGCTTTGGAGCCCATGAGTCAGCCTGGAAGGATCAGCGAAAAAATGGTCGGAAAGGATCAAGGGCCATTCCGGAGCAAACGTCGACGGGCCTCCTTCCCGGCTGTGTGGTAGCGGGGAAAAAGTCGTATAGGAAAACTGGAAGAAGGGCAAAAGCAATTTCCGTTCATTCCGCAGCCATGTCTCAAGGCCCGGAATTGAAGGAGGATTACTGTAAGCCCAAGCTTCCTTATGTCCTGGAGAAGCGACTAGAAAAAGTGGATCAACAGTAACCTTGAATGACCGAGGCTCGGATACTGGAGTCGCATACGACAGTCTCAAGAAGTCTGGACAGGAGGTCTGGGCGCTTGCGCAATGTCCGCAGGTTCGGGCTGGGAAGAGAAAGTCGTTCCTAGTCCTGGGATACCTGCGTCGCTTGCAAAATAGCTCAAACGTCATGGGAAACTTTGTTGACAGCTGGTAACTTCTGAAATTATACATGGTGTCGCCAGAATAGAGGGCCGAGGTAATAACATCCGGTTTTATAGGTCGTTGACGCAGGTACGAGGATACGACGATGCCTCCAATTATATTGCTTAATGATCGCGTGTGCCCTACGGCTACAGTGCACTGCCATTCGCTAATAGCCGGTCCGTAATCTCCATGCATGATACAATTGACACAAAAAACTCCATCTTTGCATTGCTGGTATTGGCGTGAAGAGTGTTGATGAGATAGACCGTACTGGAAATCACGGAGCATCAGGATTCCGTGATGAGTGAATGGATTTAGACTTGTAGAGCGTATGCCAGTGTTCTAACCGTGACGTGATTCAAATGTGACTACGTTTACTCAGCGTTGGGAGCATGCCTGATATCCAAGGCTAAAATGACAATCTAAAGCATCTAAAGCAGGAATGCCAGCATGGTAAGGAAGTACCTTGCTCAGTCGCCAATTGTACCTTGCAGAGTGCCCAGTGTAAATCTAGACGAGAAGGTTTCGCGTTAGTCACTCCGCGTTCTCCGTGAAACCTTGCGGGTAACGCATCCTTGCGAGGACGCCACCACACCGTGAACGACAGGAAACTGATGTCACAGACGTACCGAGGTGTTCACATGATCAAGTAGCGATGAGTTGAAATATGGGTATCGAATTCAGCGCATGTGCTTGAGGCGTAATCAGAAGCTACATGTCGCGTTCCTCTAGATGCGGTCCAATCGGTGCTGTTTGTACATGTGATAGACGGGATTAAATGCCGATTGAGAGTGGAAGACGAAACCGCCGCAATGGAAGATCAAGGCTTCTCAAGCGAAACTGAAATGAACATGAAGAGGGCCACCTCTTACAGAGTGTTTGTAAAAGTAGAAACAATCGCGATGCCGATAGCGCCCAAGATCACGTATTGGTCCATGAAAAAAAAAACATGATCTCCAAACCCTGTATCGTGAAACCAGTCGTGCCGCGCCGAATAACTCCAAGAATGATAATTTTTGATGATGAGGCGTTCACTCCAGAAGGCTTTCTAAGCAGCCAGTAATTCATTCCATGTGCCACCATGGTGAATATGTGAATCTGAGTGTATAGCTTCTGATAGTGCCGCCGAAGTTGTATTGTTGCAAGAGGCAGTGTCGTGACTTAGGCACAGTTGCTGGTCTGATCTGCCTATGCTCCAGAGTAGAACTGTGGCAAGCCCTGATGGTGGTATGCCATTGGTGGAGTGACCTCCTCTTGTACCCGATCTAGATGTCCCGGTTCTGCATACCACTGCGCACTCATTGATCGTCCAGATGAAGGCATTGGTGGACCGTGGTTTGGCATTCCGTCGTATGATGACCAGGGAGCTGGGTAATAAGAGTGATTGGGAACGACGGGCGCGGATAGGGGTGCCGACGTAGATCCGCCTACCGTGGTCGCGTGCATTGTGGAAGGATTTGTGTCTATGGTAGTCGGGTATGGATACGGAGAAGTACGTCGGTAGTTTTCGTGCTGAATGCCAAGGCCTTGACCAGAATATTGTTGGGGAAGTCCTTCTATGTTGCCGTATGACATCGAGCGCGTTGGCGGTTGGAATGGTGGTTGCTGACCCCAATGAGAGTCCTGGTGACCATAGGACATAGTCGAGCTCGTACTCATTGCGGCTGGTGTATGACCACCTGAAACGTTTGACTCACTGCCATATGCTGAGTTTGCTGTCGAAGGTGAGTTACGCCATGAGGGGCTCTCGGCTACGGTAGATGAAGGTAAGAAACCGTTCGCTGATGGCCACTGGGTTTCTATAGGAGGAGGGTATGGATAAGAGGGATGCTGTACTGGGACTTTGTTGGTTAGCGTTTGCAAAACCGAGATGGCAGAATACATACGGCCATCGACAGGCACTTGGTGACGGTCGCTTTCATGATCGCCGTGATACCCAAAGCTTGGAGGTTGACCGTTTGACGCAGGTCCAGAGAATGGTGTGCGGAATTCGCCCATGGCATCGCTATGCCGAGGTGAAGTAGCGACTGGTGTAGCTGGTTGTACTGCGCTACCAGATTTCGACGAGATAGTTGGGACATGCGGCAGATCGGGGTTATGCTCAACTGGGTAGAAGTTGCATTCTTTTTTCAGCCGAATGCAGTTGGAGCAACGGCCTGCAGGATCGTCTGGAGCTAAGAGACATCGTATCTTTCTACGTCTGCAATGACCTACCCTCACCAGTCAGTGATCAAGTAATGCACCACCATGGGATTTTATTTCTCAGCTTACCACATGCGACCGAAGTTCTATGATAGCCCAACTTATTCCGCGGCTTGTTACTTGTTGGCGACAGGTCGCCAGGGTTCCCAAGTGCTAAATGGCGCATGTGTGGAGTTGATGAGGACTTGCGGAGTTCTCCCGCTTTGCTGCTCTTCGAGGAGCGTCTTTTCTTATTCGAGTGATGGTGAGGTTGACCAGCAGGTTCTTGACCAGTGGAAGAATCGGCAACAGACTCGGATTGGTCTGTGGGGCTTGGTGTGGAAGCTGTGTCGGCGGCATGGGAACGACCAAACCCAGAGCTATGGTTCGGGGGATTGAAAGACATGGTGTCTTGAACGGGCTGTAAAAGCAACGATTGCTCTAGCCTAGATGCCGTCTTCTTCGCGCGGCGTTCTGTACCCACAGCCATGTGAGGCGCACTGATTGTCGCAAGACCCGAATATCAACACACGGTAATGCGGTAGCGCATTGAAGGACCTGAGGGTATAAGCATTTAATGTTTAAAGTTCAACAAGGCCCCACAAAGATCCATGATGGACAGGAAGCTAAACAGTGTACATACCTGGGAGGTCAAACAGGGCGACTTCTCAAACGCTGGAGTCGGCACTACAAGATCTTGCCGCGGGAGGAGACGACGGGACACTTGCTGATCTACCGTACCATGGGATTCTCGATCTAATCAATGCTTCAAAGGCGCACTGACAAGACAGCAGGGGTTAACAGGTAATGATAGTCAAGACCCAGGTAAATAACCAAGTAGCAGAAGCGATGGTGAAGCAGTTGCGCACCGACAGTGACAGCTAATGTCAGCTAGTCGTTACCACGGCTGTTAGTTTAGCGGGGGCGCATTGCAATCTTGAGAACAACAGGCGCCAAAAGCAAAAGCCTGCATACATACGAAAAGAAGTAGGGACTGGATATAGAAATTTACACGACGCTGTTTGGTTGAATGAGTGGATGATTAAAAGTGGCGAAGTATATCCGCGCTACTACGCAACAGGATTGCTGCGTTGGAGCGCCTCTTGCACCTAAGGATTTCACAGGGTTCATCAATGCTCCTTCCTCACAAGCACAAGATCATCTTCTAGAGGCCAAGCGACCAGGTTGCTGTTGGTGGGCCCGCTTGGACCAAGTGATGTGCGGGATGGATGGGTGTGCAGGCCAGCAAGTCCGAGCGTCATGACTTGATGGCTCTCGGACCCTTCGCACAGTCGCTGTTTGGGATTCTTTGCCTGTCACGTCTCGACGGTGTGATGCGATGACAGCCAGCGGTAGCCGCCTAGCGTCAGCGGCGGCGCGATCCACTTGTATCGCTCTTGGTTGAAAGTCTAGTCAAGCCACTGTATTGATAGCTCGCGATTGGTCAAGACGGGTGTAATGTATGCCTGATTATCCCGATTTCTGGTTCCGTATGTAAGGGGCCTATACAAGGCAGTATACTGCAGGAGTATGCAAGCTGTAAGGTTAATCTAGCATGGCTCTGTGCGTACGAACGTCGCCGGGGAAGCGTGGTTGAGCCAGGGTAGGATTCAACAGTGTCCGGATCTAAGATGACGAAGACGGCGATAAAGGCCTCGATGGAGACAGGGCCGAACTGCCTGAGCAGGAGAGCTGACGCAGACTGGAGACTGGTAGGGTTTGGTTTGCGCAGATGAGGGCCCAATACGCAAAGGTCGTGACGTGACATGCCCGGTAGCGAATGCCCGCTGCGATGATCCCCCGATGCTCACGGTCGTTGGAGAGGTCTCGAAGTGTGGTACAGGGATAACGCCGACGTGAACTGCTGGCGCTGTCATGGTATGGCTATCCTGCGACAAATTGGCTGTGAAAGCGCGTCCTTCTCCACACAGTTCATTTCGCTAGCAGGGCCCTGGAAAAGGCTCGACTAATCTCCACTCGCGTCATCGTGATTGAGGACAATCAGCGATTCCACAGTTGCGTTGCACAAGCGTGGTCAAGCGAGTATGTCACTGGCCAAGGTTGATTGTAGTACGTGATGGCCGCCGGTGGTCGGTTAATGCGCATGAGGCCTGACCCAGCGCTATGGCTATGGTCGTTGCATGACTTGCACTCCAATAGTGCGGGCGCTGTCCAAGACGGGCGACTGCACGTGGAGAAGCGATCTGATACAAAAGTGCTTCGGGCCTATTAATACGTCTCGAATTTTCTGTGGTCAGACGGTTTCCAGCAGGCTTGCTATTTCCCGACGGCACCTGCGCAGCGTCTCCCCCCACCGGTCCGCAGTGGCGCATGGATGGTGAGGCGTTGAGGGTATTTCTTTTTCCCAGTGAGCCTCCCTTTGTTCCAGAAGCAGGGAAAAGGTATCCCACGTTCTCCATTTTTCTTTCTTCCATGTGTCCGCATGCTCATCGTGTTCGTGGTCAGCACCGCGTGCTGCCGGTGCCGACAGCCTATGTCAGCGTCGCGCGTCATTGGAGGGTAATGTCAACTTGACGCCTTTTGACCAGGTTATCGGTAATCATGCAGTCCGATTTCCAGTCCCTAGGCTTGAGTGCGCGTAGTTACAATGGTCGTGCATCGGGCTCAGTCACGCATTTTGGCTAAATTGTTGACGGCAGTGTATCTGAAACATACCGGACATCAACCGATCGATACTGCGGAGCGCCGGCTGTCCTGGACTCGTGGAGTCGGGGATAACATGGTGGTCAGTAGTTGGTGTTTGCGCCGCAGGACAGGCGAACGGCGCTTCATCCGTTCACGAACGCTCGTGCGAGGCTTGCATCGTGCTTTCCCCCCTCGTCAGTCTTGGCTCGCTTAGATGCAACTTCCACCCTGGGACATCGCAGCGTGTGCCTGCCAATTGTAGCGTAGGAATTTTGCAAGATAGCGAATGCGAAGGATCCCGCGTAACAGCCTTCACCTCGACCCTCGTCGCCTTCTGCATATGCACTGATTGGCCGCGGTGCAATCCGCCGCCGGCGCAAGATACATCTCCACCTGGATTCCAACTGCGATACTGATACACCTTCTTCACTCGCAACACGACTGCTAACCTCTCGAAGCAGGTGGCAGCGGACATGGGCGACATTATCAAGCTCGCTATCTGTGAGGACCACCAACATCTCCGAGCTAACGTTACGTAGCCTTGGTGCTACCTTGCCATGCCAGTGCGAGTATGCAGCAGTTACCCCCACGTCCGCGTTGTGTTATGAATGTTACTTTCACAACCCCACGCATCTCACAAACATCGACTGCTGCTATACTGCGGTATCCTCGGACGTCGACAAGAAGCGTGTATGACTGTGGCTGCATCACAACCCCCGCAGTGCCTGCTGCATTCCGTGCTATTGGAACATGGTAGTACAATCGACTTGACGCTAGCAACTATCCATCAAGGCACTTTCCAACACCACGGCAGTTCGTCTGCATGTTAGAGTCATGCACCCTTGCATACCTTCAATATCGCCCTTCTTATGCGACCACATCATACACCGGCGAGTTTATTGCTTTGAAAGCAATTACCAATAATTCCCGGCTCTCTGGTTCTCGAATCCGCACCCTCAAGAGTTAGTCACGGGCAGATACTCGGGGATACGCTAGTCATACAACCACACCTACGAGTCCTGAGCGTTGAGAATAGAAGCGTTGCCTAGAGTAAAGGCATTCCGATCAAACTTTGGGTAATGTACGGAAGCTTAGGGTGTTCATGAAATTGCGCACAGCTGCCCGAAGAGCATCAAGAGTGGTTCGGCCGGAGATATCGCTACTAAGCACACCCCTTTGGATCGAATTAGCATGTCTTTCGTATGGACATTGTTCGCTGTTTCGGTTTTGCTGAGGCCCTCACACCACACTCAACACCAAGTCCATCTTAGCTTGGCAATCACGAAGTTTTCTAGCGCATCTGACTATGTCCAGTCTTGTTGCCACACTGCCTGCCCGACATGGCGGATCCCTATACCAGAACGCTGGAGATCAACATCACGTTGACTAGTGTCCGCTTTGGTAAACTCAGTCGAAGATCTTCAGGAGAGTCGGCGCGACACGTTGACAGCCGCGCAATTGCTCGCCTGAGAATCGCGAGAATAACGCCGATCGCGCATTTCTAGACGCGGTTCGACGTTGGCAATAGCCTCCAGCGTACGCTATCAACAGCCGAACCATCAAACCTTCCTGCGACAATCAACCAGAACGCTACGGAGAAAGCTCCGTCGAGCTGTCATAGCTGATCATGTCTTGGCGAGGTTTCCGTCGAATCGCCTTATGATTTAACTTCAACCCCTTCGGAGACGCCTTTCTGTATTTAGGTAGAAAGCCGGTATACCAAAGCGTTTGCTCTAACGAGCAAACAGCCTCACTTGCTGACAAGTGTAGCTGGTATGTGTACGATATACGGCTCTTTCCCAGACTAATCATTCTGCCGACTACGTCATAAGTCTCCGGGTATAGTTGGAACGGAGATATCCGAACAACAGTTCAGGAAAACTATAGTTCTACTTGGTCGCCAACGACGACACTATTTTCTCTAGGTTATACGTAGTATGGTACTCTACGCAGAACTTGCAGCTTGTGCATCTCGAATCGAAGAGCCGATCTTGGTATCGGTCCGTCGTCATGATACGTTGGTTTCACAACTCTACATCTCTAGCGGATTGTGGCAGTGGATGTGCGAAAAGGCAAGTCCCGTTGACTAGCTATGCACAGCACTTGACTCGGCAGGATCTTTACAGACCCTGAATCATTGATTGCTTGCATCTTCTAGCAACGCCATGAGAGAGACACACCGTTGTAGCATCGTTGTGCCTGTACGAAATGATTCGAGGGAATCAAAAGAACCATTTTCCCATCGGCTTTGTTCGGGAGATTTGCCCGTGCCACCGGTAGAGCGTCCGATCCGATTTGCGGCAGTTGTGGACGGGCGAGCTTCCGCGAAACATGATTCGCCCAAATTACCGCATTCAGTATCGTGTCGCTCCACTACGTAAGAACAGATCTAGTAACGAAACCCCTTCACTGTGTGTGCGCCTGAAAAGGCCCCACTAGAGACTACTTGCTTCGCATGGGTACGGTACGCCTTTGTCTTATTTCCAAACGCCATGTAAACCTGGCAATACTTGTAAGTTTATCACGCCACCAATCTCACTCCACCCTCACGGCAATCTCCACCTTGCACGCTCGAGATCTTACAGGCGGGAGGATATTTCCCGAGCGATCGTGAATACAGAATCGCTACCAACGATCTTCGCATATGGAACCCAAATGCGGGGTTCCACTAGCAGACGCACCCCTTGGAAAACTAGACGGATCGCCAACACCACATATCGTCGGGTCTTTAGTTCCGCACTACAATCTCCGATTACTGCCAAGTGTGCAAGTGTACACGTCCCCGGGAAGCTGTTCGCCCGGTGTACTGTGGTCACAAAAAGGAAACATAGCGCAGTCACGATAGCCTAGGTGAAGGTGTATCAACCTAAAATCGTCTACGTGTCTTGGGCTTGGAGTGTAAACGCGCATCTGACCAGGGTACATGACTATCTTGGTATGCTGACTGACTTGCACTTTTCTAATCTGTGACTAAACAGTCTCTTACGACTACAATCTTTTCGTACAAAACTAGGTTTCCGGCCTTCCCCACCCCCTGGATGTATATCGCGCTTGCCCCACGAGCACCACATGGGTATTCCATCATCCGAAGCATGTTGGGCTAAAGTTGACACCCTGCTCGTGCGTTGAACTTATTCTCTGAGAATAGCATCGGTCTTGTATCCATAACGGGCCTTACATCCGTTACACCCATACGTGGGAACCCAGATGGATTGCAACACTACATACGCTGCCCAACTCCACTACTGCCTTCAGATAGAGTAGTGCACGCAACCCTAACTCAAACCTAAACATGACCTCTGCACACCTTGAAATTTTCTGGCATACGCAACCCAAAGCCCTTGCTTTCAATTGCAATAGCAACTATGCCGACATCACCGATGATGCCGACAATGCAATGATCATCGATCTGCTCTCGTAGCTTCAGCAGCTCTTCTGTGGCTGGCGCCACGTCAAGGTAATTCGTATAGCCGGTGAAGGCAACCCACCACCACTCTTTTCGCTACCAACAGGCTTTATGTCAAATCATGCGAGCTTCTCGATCCTCCCTGCGGATAGCGCATATTGGTATCCTTCACACTGCCTGTAAGCAACGGGACCACGACGACCGCTGGACTAATTACAGATGCTTGCATCATCTATACAGAAGCACCGGCAATTTGCTGAACGAGCGATGCTCTTCACGATCCTGTCCCGGAAGCAACAAGTGTCTTGCACGATCGGATAGCTCATGTTCATTTCTATTGCTATTGACGTCTATTCTGCATACATACCCTCACCCTATCTCTTTCTTTTATCGTATTCCCCCCTTAATGGAATTTCGCACTGACCCCTCCATATCTCACTCCATCAACCTTCAATTCAAACACCAATCCCGCACTCTCACACCGCATATCCAGTGTGAAATCTAGATTATCAAACTCCACCCCCTTTGTCGTCGTCAACCGCGTGAACAAGCTCTTTGGCACCGTGTTCAGGTCGGTAGTAAGTGTACAAACGTTGATGAGACCCTTCTTGAAGGAGTCAGGAGCCGTGTCAGAGTCGCAGGCTATGAGGTCGTCTTCTACGATGAGAGATTGGCCAGGGCGAAAGTTGCGCGTGTAGTGGAAGGATATGGGTCGGTTTTCCGACACTTGTGCGCCCTGACAGGAGTGTTAGTACGCAGTGCGACAGTCATGGGCATGGTAGGTGCGGGATTTACGTACCTTTGCGATGTGCCACTGCATGCGATCGGACACCATCCATCGCTCCCAAAGCGGACTCCAATATCGATCGGAAATGGGGTGCTTTGCCTCGTCGAATACTGTCGCGTAGCTGGTTCCGTAATGCCATCGACTTCTTCTGCTAATGACCATATTGCCTTCCAACCCGCGCAGTACTGCGCCTCGTACTACCGCCGTCCATGCGTGTATGGGGTGGTATATCTCGACGGCCTGCGAGGCGTTCAATGCGACAGCGTGCGTGGGTCTTTCTGTGTACGGAGGCGGGGGCGCGCTGTTGAAGTGAGACTTCATTCGACCGTAGAGGTAATTGCTCTGTCCGAAGCCTCCAACCAAGACAATGCCACACACCAAACCTCCTTTCGCTCTTATACTGTGAACCTGACCTTCTACTAGATCAATGACCTCTTGGACTACTGGATCGAATAATTCTTTGACCTGCTCTGCGCTCATGACAAGGAACCCAGAGTCTAATCCTGCTTCCTCATCGTCCGGCAGCCCCGGAAAAGGTATGTTGACCTCATTGTGTTCCTCCTCGTTGAAGTTGCGCTTCACAAATTCCTCAAAGTACTTCAAGCCCATATTCCAAGTCTTGACCTTCTTTTCGCGCATCCAATTGTAACGTTCGGTGCCAATGCGCTGCTTGATGTGGTCTTCGAATCGGTAGTTGATAAATGTCGAGCCGCAGAGGCCGCCAGTACCGACTGCCGATTCTTCGACACGCAGAGGATGGAGTTGGGTAATCTTGTAGGCTATCAAGTCGACAGTGCCACCTCCAGCATCACAAACAATGAAATTGTCTCCGATCTTGAGATGGTTTGGTTGTATCGCCTTGAGGGTATAAACCGCTGCGGCCTCGGGCTCCGATATGAGCTTCAGCTCATGCCTGTTGCCCATGCCAGCTTTCTCCGCAGCCTTGAGCGTCGCATCTTTGGCTGAGTCCGACCAAACAGCAGGTACTGTCAAGACGAATTCAACCTTGGTCAAACTGATAAACGTCTCCCCGTATCTCCGTGTCAATGTTTCCATCGTATGCTTGTATATCTGCGATAGGTAGTCGGAAACTGCTTCCATAACCGTCTTCTCAAACTTGCGTAATTGCGCAGCAGTTTCGAGCGGTGATACAAAATGCGGCAGTTTCTGGTTCCTATCGAGAAATAGCTTTATACACCGGAGACGCGTCTCCTCTGGCTTGAATTGAAAGCCCCATTTTATGTTTTGCGCGGGTTTCGCGGACGCATCGAGCGAGGAGGTCGAGCCGTTGGCGGGGGGTGATTCGCTGTAACCAATTTCTGTGGGTACTTTGTCGGAAGTGATGCCTGCGCGTGTATGTTAGTCTGGAGAGGCATGACATCGGTATATCTCAAACAGAACTTACCGTTCCCTCCGGGCCATGTCTTGATGATGTCGATGTCGTCAGGGGTTGCACTATATACAGCAGCCACACCTATTGAGCTTCAGCGTCCAATCGTGTCGGTCGCATATTGTGCAATAGT
>Ga0268250_10000094_pt1 | contig 41684 bp, 43 predicted proteins | sample AgamicAsSfe_FD_200448 | JGI IMG/M metagenome (GOLD analysis project Ga0268250, IMG submission 200448) | Agave microbial communities from Guanajuato, Mexico - As.Sf.e (v2) (version 2) | ecosystem: Host-associated > Plants > Phyllosphere > Phylloplane/Leaf | place: Guanajuato, Mexico | collected...
GCGTTGGGTTATGTGGTGAAGTGGACTATTGGATTGGGACTAGCGATATCAGTAGCTTTGATCGTGGTAGCGTTTAGTGTCGAACCGATTGCGGCGATGGGCAGGAGGGTCAATGTCGGCGGGTGGGGCTTGAGAACGTGGCGACGGGAGAGTAATAGAGCATGGGATGAGAAAGCTGGTGAGAAGGGTGGGAATGCGGGTGGTGTGTATAGTGTTGGAAGCTTCAGTCAGGATATAAGGAAGAGTATGGATGAGAGATCTGTCAGGGACTTGTCGTCTGAATCTCATTCGATGTCGCAGAAGAAGAGGAGGGTCTCCTATGTCTCACCGGTGTAGCACTGGGGTGCAGGTAAGACTACATATGATCGGACAGTGATTGTAGATATGCTTGTTCATATGGTTGTACGTAGAGAAGGACAGTATAGGTTCCGCTATAGTAATCACACCAAGGCACAAAGAGGATGGATGTTTTGCACCCTTGTGACAACCTGACAACACTTGACAATAGCAAGAACAGCATATTTAAACATCCCAACGGGGACGAGAGCACAGTACAGATCTGGACGATGTTGAGTGGAAATCATAGATAAGACGCAAGGCGTATGTATGACATCTCGCATTACTGATCGTGTTGAGTGCCGTGAGTAGCACTTGGAGCTCTACTCTCCTGCTGAATCACGGTTGTATTGCGTGACAAAGATGGCAAGGTCATGAGATCTTCCATCAGCTTGCGCATCTTTACGCAAGGGAGTTGTGCATCGTAGCGACCCGAAGATTGGGATTATGAGGACCATGAGGTGGTATGATCACCGAGGTTGCTCCTCCAAACGCCACCCTGCTGAGGCGTGACACACACGCACAAGTTGCGCGACGGCAATGGTATACATGGCAGCCTACCAGAAAGTAGAGGATATAGGCTGACAGTTAAATTCCAATACCGTTTGCAATGATCGGGGATGCTTATGCCAACTGCACCTGATCTGGACTTCGAGCCGTGTCTCATATTCATACAATTCATACACTCATTCCTTCTCCCGTTCATATCTACCCTCACGCCTTCAGCTCACTCCATATATACGGCACAATGACCACACACGCCTTCCACAGCACGCCCCAACTTGTGACCAACCTGACCGGCACTCCCAACCAGTCTCTATTCTTCCCTTTCCCTTTCACCTTTCCATTCCCAGCGTGGCCACCATTAACCTGCACCGCGCCCACCGATTCCGGCTCAAAAACGTACAAATACATCGCGAGTACCGCCACAGAGAAGAAATGATACACCAGCACCAGCGGCTGCCTAATAATACCAGCCAACAACCCCACAGGTCCGTCGACGCAATCGCCACCACGCTGAAAATACGCAAAGCAACCGCGTTGCAGCGCGCACAGCTGCGCGTCATTGGCGGCGAAAAGGGCGTAGAGCGCCTGAGCTAGGATGTTGATGACGGAAGTCAGGCTTTTTCGCCGCCAGTGGAAGGTCTTTGCGGCATTGAGCACAACACCTGTGTTAGAGAACGAGGGCACGTTTTCTGGTGAGAGGAGGGTGGAGAGGAGAACAACATCGTTGAGGGCGACAGTCATGCCGCCACCTGTGAGGGGGTGTCGCATGTTCATCGCGTCGCCGAGCATTAGGAGGCCAGAGTGGGTGTTTGTAGTAGAAGGAAGGAACGAGTTTGGCATGCTTCTCAATCTGTCCTCGTCCAGAGCAGCGGCAAAGGAGGGCTGGACCCTAGCTGGGAGAGTGGGTAGGACATGATTACGGAGGTGTGACTTTACGCCGCCGGCTGTGACCGATGCTGTGGGAGTGTTTTCCGGGACATCGATTAGTGCGCGGGTTTCGTGGGTGCCGATTTGGTAGAGAAGGACTGGTGCGCCAGCGCCAAGGAGTACGTGGCCGTGTAGTGGTGCGGGGAGGTTGGCGTCCTGCAATTCAAGGCCGTAGAACTTGGAGCCTGATATTGGTTTTGTGGTGTGGTATTCCTTGCGGAATTTGGAGGCGTAGCCATCGGCGACGATAGTCAGGTGTGCGAAGTACTATGGCGGCATTTGTCAGCATAACACTGCGAGGTCGTCTTTTTGTCCACGCACATAATCAGGCTTTCCATTCGTTTGACATTCCACACCCAGTACCTGTCCAGTGTATCCACACTTCACCAGATCCGTCGCCGCGGTCTCGACCACGGTGATATTCCTCTCTTTCATCGCCGTCTCCCTTAGTCTCCGGATGAACCTGCCATGATGAAAACTCCTGCCCTCCGGTCTTGTGCTCTTTCCCGTCCTCGTCGTCTGGTCCGTCACAGCATTTTCTGGATATGGTATCGATACAGGTTGACCATAGTATATCACTTGATAGCCCTGAACCCGGATCGCATCAATGTCTTCCAGGCAGTCGCGGATCCCTAGTTTCTCAAGTGCCGAGACACCTCCAGGTTGTAATAGCTCGCCGACAATTCGATCCGGTTCTTTGAGTGATTTCTCGAGAAGTATGACGGAGCGACCCTGGCGTGCGAAAGTGATAGCAGCAGCGCAACCGAGTACGCCCGCGCCGATGATTACAATGTCACCTTCATGGTGAAGTCGGCGACGCTCTTCTCTTAAGTCTGGTTGTGTTTCAGGCGGAGGCGAGTCTAGTATCATTGGCATATTGGTAGATTCTGGTGAGTGATTTGTCGCACGAGCGCACTTGTGGTCGGAATTGGCGCGCACTGGAAGGCTGTGAGAGGAGCTAGGTCATAGGTAGTGCGCCTAAGGCAGGTAGGCAGGTAGGTGTAGTCGCAAAGTCGTAAACTCAATGTTGTTGTCGGACGATGATGCAATTGTAAGTTTAGTGCTGAGTCTAGAACATCCCTGCTCCTCGCCACTACACTTCGCTTCGCCAAGCTCAGGAACCTCACTCAAAGCATACAAGTTCGAGCTTCGAATTGATTGGGTAGATGCTCGTATATAGTGTACAAGTCCTTCACTGATGCTTAGGGAGTACTTACCACTTACCAACAGCCCACCATTCACCACTCACCCCAATCTTCGTCCTTCTTCCCTGGCCCTCCTCCTCCGCCTTTCGCCTTCATGGCACTCGTCCCTATGCTTGTCGCGCCGCCGATACCATTCCCATTGCCATTACTCCGACTTTCCGCCGCATCTGCAAAGCTATCCCAAAAGTCCTTCTTCTCTGCACTCGGCCCCTTTGGTGGCGCCCCAAAAGATTCCCAAAAGTCCTTCTTCTCCGGCTGAGGTCCGCCGTGTGCACCATCCTCTCCTTCCACGAACCGACTGAATGTTTCTGACGCGGTGTTGCTGGCTGCTGTGACAGTCTGCCCCACCGTCTGACCAAGTGATGCAGCTGTAAGCCGTGCCTGTGCCGCTAAGTCTGTCTCTGCGAGCTGAACGGAGACGAGATTTCAGTATGGACGAACGATAATCCTATCCATGTAGACATACCTTCTGCACATTGGGCTTCACCCAACCATCAAAGCCTGTCTTTGCACTCTTACCCAACCAGCCAAACCCTTTCGTCAGCGCAGCCACTGGATCCTTCTGCAAATCACCCAGCAGGTCTGGTGTCCCATTCCCTGATCTCGTAGGCGTTGGTTCACTGCCAAACCCGCTGAACTTTCCACCTTGACTGGGCGCCACGCCTTCCGGCCGTGTTGCATTCGCCTCGCCCATCTTTGCAAAGTATGCCTCGTTCTGTGTTTTCCGCGTCCCGCCCAGTGGTGTGCTTGCTCTTGATGATTCTTGTGCTCCCAAGCCCCCGCCTATGCCGCCCATTACCGGTGTTTGTCTCCCGCTATCGCCCAGACCACCTGTACCTGCTGTTCTCGCCGCTCGCAGCACAGGAACGAATTCTCTTCCCTCCACCTTCGCAGTCAACCTCTCCTTCCACTCCTCTCCAGCCTCACTATCATATCGTTCCTTGATGCTTGACTCCTCGAACGTCCGGCCAATAGTCACATTTTCCTTGAAATTGTCGAAAAATTCTTGCCATGGCTTGTTACCGCCGTTCTTCATGCGCTCTAGTTCGGAGACCTTGAAGCCATCCATGGTAACACTGCGGATGAAGGAGATGTGTACGCCGAGACCACGATGCACGCCGGAGCAGTTTAGACACATGAATATGCCGAGTTTCGGCGATGCCTAAGGATGGAGGCGTTAGTACTAGTCTGTCTGGCAAGCATGCGCGCAGGCGAGCTCTCACCCATTGGGGGCTGGGTGCTCCGCAGTCAACACAAGTGTTGTTCCCATTCCGCTTCTGTATGTCCAGGAGCTTGGCTTTGGTGTCTGGGTCAACAGACCATTGGTTCGCCATGTCGAAGGAGGAATCTCAAGGTATAATAGGGAAGTTGGAATGTCTATCGCTGATGCCTCACTGTTGGTGTTGTTTATCAATAAATGACATAGCCATTGTTGATTCCTCCCGCATTGAAGAGAATCTGGGGAACACTTCATGATTACAGCCAGCCACGACAGCATGCATCAGGGACGATGCGTCCTGCAGAGTGTTACCACTATCACAATGAGAGTAGCTCGAAGGTGCTGTGCCTCAGCTGATTGTTTTGATGCTGAATTATTTTATACATCATCTAAAAGTACATTGCTTATAGCTATTATGGAGCTACAAGAAGTAGAATGTGAAAGTCATCACCTCTCCGTTGTGTTCATGCATTCATTCGTCCCCAAATTCCAGTCCACACGTCAAGCCAGTATGTCACATCGTGTACAACATCATCTAAGATGCAGTAGCAGTGACTTCGGCATCAGCAGCTCCGTTGGCGATGGCTGGAGTGCCGTTCTCCTTCTCGACGTTCTCGTCATCCTGCTTGTCTGGCGAGTCAATCGCAACCTTGACGACGATGTCGCGGTCGGCAATTTTAACACCGGTCACCTCCTGGATAGCCTTCTGCTGGAGCTCCTCGGTAGCAAGTGTGACAAAGGCAAATCCACGACCCTTGCGAGGCTCGTTGCGTGCTTGGAGCTTGCGGACCATGAAGCGAGGAATAGGGCGGAGAGCGACCTTGGCAGACACAGGAGCATACTCCTTGAAGATCTCCATAAGCTTCTCCTCGTCAATGTCGTAAGGAAGGTTGGCAACCATGACCTTGGTCTTTGAGGGGACGCCGTCAGAAGGAGGACCACGTTGGCGTGGCTCCCGTGGCTGGCGGGGTTGACGGGCTGGCTTGGCGCCGTCGGTCTGTCCGGCCTGTGCAGCAGCAGACTCGTTGTTCGTTGTGTCTGCGAGTGGCTGGCCGAGGACGTCTGTCTTGCCGTTCTGTTCAGCTGCGGCATCGGTAGCAGGTGCTTCTTCGGTACCGTTCTATTGATCTATTAGCACGGAACAAGTGTCATTAATTGGTTTCACTTACAGCACGTCCACCGCGGCCGGCGCGACCACCACGGCCACGACCACGACCGCGACCTCTTCCAGTGCTGCGTCTGCGACTTTGGCCCTCTCCCTCTGTGCCGTTGGCAATGGCCGCTGCGGATGCGGGCTCGTCAGGCTTACGAGCCAGCTGGATTGAGACTTTTCGGTCCAGGATTGTCTTGCCATTGAGCTCGGTCAATGCACGCTGGGCTTCGGAAGGGGTAGACACGTCAACGAAGGCGTATCCAACAGGCTTGGTTGTACGAGGATTGACGGGGATCGAGGTGCTCTCACTACAAAGCGCATTAGTGGCTGTTATTGTGGCACGTGCCCTTTTCTGAGACTGCAGAACGCAACTCGCTCGTCACAGCATAGAGCTCGGAGACGGACGCTTCCAACGAGTCTTGGTGAATCTTAGGGGGGACTGACACAAGGTAGTCTGTGAAGAACTCCTTCAACTCCCCCTCTGTGGTCGCATACGCGAGGTTTCCAATGTACAATCTACGACCCTCTGCAGCACTTTGGATGACTGCTTCATTTGTAGACGCGTTGATAGGCTTGTCACCTCCAGTCCCAATGTTGGGCACGTCAGAGGTACCGTTGGTCGCATTGAGGGAGGTGTTGGCCATTTGAGTGGTGGCACTCTCGATTTGAGCTTCAGACATTGTGAGTGTCTAGAGTGTACTTGAGTTAGCTGATGAGCTCTAGACAGAGATGATTACGCGCAAGTAGCGCTGAAACCTGACGGACATTACGGTGAAGAGTTGTAGATTTTGTATGTCTTGATGGAGGCTAAGTGCTTGTGTATGCGCAAAGTTGTCGACTTCTGTCTTGATCTGGAGAGAAGAATTTGAGAAGAGGGAGTTGATGGGAAGCTGAGCGCCCGAAAGTGGTTTGAGAGTAGAACTTGAGGAAGCTGTAAGCTTGTGAAGTCGGTCTGATGAATTTGATGTTGGACGAGGAAGAGGAGAAGAGGGAAGTCGCAGTAAGTCAAAATACACACAATACCTTAGGCCAGCCAGGGGGCGCTTACCAAACGTGGTACAAAGCCCGTTTCAGGGATCACACGAGGACGTGTAATCTGGGGGAAACTGCGAACAATGAATTGTGGCAAAAATTGTGGAACAGCGTCTATGAGATGATGATAATAATGATGATGACGGTGGTATTTGACGCCAGCAGTGCATTTGTGGAGACACTCTTGCGAATCTGGCGATGATATATCTACGCACTTGGTAACACTTATCATAGCAGTATCATCATCGCTTGCCACACTACCACCATTATTGAGTCGCGGAGATGTCGAGTCGCACGGCGCTTGTGCTCTTCGGATCAGAAACAGGCAATGCACAGGATGTAGCTGAAGAATTAGGCAAAGTTCTGCGTAGACAGCGATTCGCTGTTCGAGTCACAGAGCTCAATGCTATCCGCATAGTGAGCATTCTTGTCGTCAAGAGAGCATGGCATGGTTATTGACTGGGTAAGTAGGAGGAATTGCTGCAATATCAGGTCCTACTCTTTTCCATATCCACGGCCGGGCAGGGTGAACTGCCAGGCAATGCGCGGACGTTTTGGAAACGCATTCGCAGTGTGAGGTTACAACCTGGATGTCTCTCGAGTGTGAAGTTCACATCTTTTGGGCTGGGTGACAGTTCGTATTCCAAGTATGTTGTGCATTCTGGATGAGACCTCTCTTGTCACACTTCAATTGACACTATTCAGGTTCAACTTTGCTCATCGCAAACTCTACAATCGGCTGAGACAGCTCGGGGCGGAAGAATTCTTCGAACGTGGTGAGGCAGATGAGCAACATCCTGATGGCATGGATGGTACTTGGGTACCTTGGATGACTGGACTTCATGGAGCTTTGCATGAGCAGTATCCATTGGCACCAGGGGAAGAGCCCATACCGGACGACGTGTATCTTCCTCCGGAATGGACATTAGACTTCGTTCCAGATCAAGTTGCAGTAAGCGATATATCTTCGATCGATGCAGCTGCTGGCATACCCGCAGAGGCTGCAAATAATGGCACGGATAGCAGTAGTCTTAGCCCTGGAAATAACAGCACCACGCCAGCTGTGGCATTGGCTGATCATGGTCAGATTGTCGTATCAGAAACAACGCACAGCGGTCCGACTCACTCCTCATCCAATGAATCTATAACTTCTTCTGGACACTTCACAGCAAGGCTGTCCAACACACAAAGAGTCACACCTGACGATCACTGGCAGGATGTCCGCCTCTTCGAGTTCACTACACCGCCCGTCGCCTATGAGCCTGGAGATGTGCTGACTATCTTCCCGCACAACTCACCTACAGCTGTTGAAAAGCTTATCACACTCATGCACTGGGAGGAATTTGCAGATGAATCTATTCATTTCGTACCCGGCTCGCCAAATATAATCCCAGCGAATCCCGAGCCTATAGTCCCTCATAGTACAGGACAAAGCGAACTTACTCTTCGTAAGCTGGTATCTCGGCATCTTGACCTCAACGCCATTCCCCGACGCTCCTTTTTCTCCTCTCTCGCCCACTTCACCACCGATGAGTTCCAGCACGAGCGTCTCACGGAGTTCTCCAAAGCTGAATACATCGACGAGTTCTTCGACTATGCTACTCGTCCTCGCCGCAGCATCATCGAGGTTCTTGACGAATTTGACACTGTCAAGCTTCCCTGGCGCTGGATCGCAGACATTCTGCCGGCTGTTCGCGGCAGGCAATTCAGTATAGCCAGCGGTGGCGACTTGCAGCGGAACGCAGACGGAAGTGGGAAGATAGAACTCTTGATAGCAATGGTGAAATACAGGACAATCATCAAGAAGACACGAGAAGGACTTTGTTCAAGGTATCTGAGTGGCTTGGGTGCGGGGGATAGGTTGGAGGTCCTGCTATGCAAAGGCGGCATGCGGGTCGACCTGGACAAGCCGGCACTTTTGATCGGGCCTGGTACGGGAGTGGCGCCGCTGCGGTCGATGTTACTCGAGCGCGCACAGCTCGAGGCAAAGCATGGTGCTACGGAGAAGCAGAAGCAGCTCCTCTTCTTTGGCGGGAGAAACCGCAGCGCAGACTATTTCTTTGAGCAAGACTGGCAAAAGCTGAAGAGCCAGATTGACCTCGAAGTCTACACGGCATTTAGCAGAGATCAGGTGCGCTGCTTCCAAGCCTACACAACTTCCTTTGGCATACACAGGCTAACCACATACTCCCCCTCACAGTCCACAAAAGTCTACGTTCAGACCCTCATCCGTAAGCACGCTCGCTCCGTCCTTAAGATACTACAGCGCGGTAACGTTTATATCTGCGGGTATGTTCGATTCAAGATCTGCTTATACAGCCGTCGAATCATAAACTGACGACTCACTGATACAGCTCATCTGGCAAGATGCCCATTGCGGTCCGCGAAGCACTAGTAGACGTCCTCCGGGACGAGGGGAAGATGCAGCAAGAAAGAGCCGAGGATATCTTGAGGGCGATGGACAAGAGCGGGAGGTATTTGCAGGAGACGTGGTAGTCTAGACATAGAAGTGTAATCCCTTTTTGACGAAGCGTCTTCCTCAACATGCCCGAGAGACGTCTTTGTGATTCAGTTCTCAATGTGCGTCTTGAGCTGACCTCTGCAATGTGTATACAATGTCTTCCTAGAAGGTCGTGGGTGTACAGTCGGCGAGTCTCCGAAATGCATTTTCTCAATGTCTGTCTCACGACTACATCTGCCAATGTGGACGAATTCAAGCCAACCTCAACATTGCAGCTTTACAATGTCGGGGCCGAATGCACAACAGTTACATACACAATTTAAGAGCGGTGTGGCTGCGCCGTGCCTCACGATTGTGACGAGCTTAGCACGCTAAGATTGACCTTTGTGTGTGGCTTCCGAGCTGTCAACCGTCTCAATCGTGCTCGGCGTCGCGCATGACACTGGTGAACTCTTCATGGTTGGAGTTGTCTGACAGTGAGGCAATTCATTGAGGCATTGAAGCATTGTTGCCTCTGGCTGTGCCTACCACGCTTACCTAGGTGAGCTTATCTTTCACATCCATGATCGGCGGCCCTGCCCTGCATGTTCTAGCGAACAACGTTCTTCTTTTATCTTTCATTCTCCCACGTCTTTGCATGTGAATCTTCTTGCTCGCTGCCGCTTACTTGTGTGCTACAAGTGCCAAGTGAGCGCATGGTGTCGTGATGACTTGATGGGTAGTGTAGAACACGATATATTGATTTGTCTCAATGAAGCGCGAGCAATATATACTGCATATCAAGATATTGGACAAAAGAAACTCGACAGCATCACACAGATGAAACGATCGTGCTGCAGTCAATCCTCCGTTTAAACTATCTCCGTTATCACGGAGTGTCCTGCGATCGATTCAGATCTGTAGTCGCTCTATGCGCTTAATGCCAGATCCTCCTATGAAATATGATGGTTGAGTACCACGTCCAAGCAGTGCCACGCATGGACCTTGCTGATGATGCGTCAATCTGCATGGCTGGCATGCTTGTGTGTGGTATTAGGGATCAGTTGGTCTATGTCTTCGGTTCCATGTCTGCCGCTCTGCCGCGAGCCTGGTCTGTGATTGTTGCGGGAGTATGTATAACCCTGGGGCTGCGCCAGTCTTTCAGGTCATGAAACGATCCTCCACCACTTTCCAGTCTTCACGAGCTGCAGAGTGAGTCTGTAAAAATTGATTCATCTAGACTTCGAAGCATTGGTTGCTCATCTCACAGAGTATACTTATCTCTCAAACCCCAGGTCCCTTCCACCACATAGTCCACCGTCATGACAGATGCCTTCACTCCTCAGCAGACCATTGAGCTCGTCTCTCGCACAGGCGCCAAGAAAGCCCACATGCGTCTGGATAAGCTCTTCATCAACTCATGTGCAGCAGGACCTTTGCTAGGCTTTGGCTGCGCCGTGCTCGTGTCCGTGAACGCGGCTCCGTGGTATCAAGACAACGCACCTGGACTGATTAGGATGTTTGGAGCATTGCTGTTTCCTATTGGATTAGTGATGATAGTCATCAGTGGTGCGGATCTGTTTACGACGAATATCATGGTACGTGGTCTGAAGCATATCCTGTGAACAATGATCAGTCGTCAAGAGAGAGGGACTGGCTGACCTTGTGGTTGTACATAGTTCATGACTACAGCGTTCCTCACGAAACGAGTCAATTGGAAAGAAGTCCTCATCTCCTGGGTTGTCTCCTGGTCAGCAGGGTCCTTATTGCTTTTCTCCTTTCGAAACTAATCTCAGAGAAGGCTCGGAAACCTCGCAGGCATGCTCTTCTTCGTCACTATTATTTGTGGTTATGGTGGTGTATTCGAAGAGACTCCAGCGTAAGCCTCGCCTTTTGTGTGGCGACCGGCCTGTGCAGCTTGTTACTTGAACCTCTTACTCACTATTGCCAACAGATATCGGACAGCTGCAATAAACATCGCCACCCAGAAAGCTGTAAATCCAGCATGGCATCAGATCTTCCTACGAGCCATTGGCGCCAACTGGCTCGTCTGCTTCGCTGTCTTCTCTTCTATCCAAGGCCGTGACTTGACCAGCAAGGTATGTACTTCATCTGTCCTGAAGGCTGCTGATACACTGACAAATTGGACAGATCATTGCAATATGGTGGCCGACCGCAACCTTCGTCGCGCTCGCACTTGACCACGTGGTCGCAAACATGTTCTTCATTCCGATGGCCATTTTTCTTGGTGCGCCGGGCATCAATGTTGGTATGTCTCTCTCCTTCTTTACAGTTTTTGCATCAGTATTCCTGCCTATAACACCCATACTGACCCCGATCAAGGCTACTACATCTGGAAATCTCTCATTCCCACAACCCTCGGCAACATGGTCGGCGGCAGCCTCTTTCTTGGGACAATGTACTGGTACCTCTACCTCACAGGCGAAGCCGGCGTACGCATCCAATTCGACCTCGGTGGCATCGACTCCGCAACAGAAGGAGGTGCTGGACCACTCAAAATCGAGGGTCGTGACCCGCGCGAGTTCGATGGCCCTGATGGTGCTGAAACCGGTGGCGAGACGCAACCAGGAACTGCAGGATTGGTGAGGAGACCGGGGACTGGAGGTAGTGGTAAGACGGGCGGGAATGGGAATGCGCATGGCATGGGTGGGTGGCTGACGGATCTGAGGGACGATGGGCCGTATGCGAGGACGTTCAAGGAGAGGGAGGCAGAGGAGGAAAGAGAGGGACAGGGCCGAAACGGGAGGGACATGAATGGGGATGAGAAGGTGTAAGATCAGGTTCGAAAACGGTGTTTGTTGGCAGTAGTATTGGCAGAATGGCTAGAGGATCATTGTAGAAATTCACGTTTGCTGTCCAATTCAAGCTGGACGTGTTTCATGCTGGTACGATGTTGCATTGGTAGTCTGACAGTCGAACGAGAATCACTTTTGACATCTCATTACATGCTACACTACTGTGAAGACAGCTACAGCTTGACAGGAGCGAAGACCACATCCATGACGCTTTTTCTCGCAACACTTACTCAGGTTAACTAATCTCGCACAGATTGTTGATGTACTTGGCTCGGTGTTCAGCCTCGGTCCGACTCTCGAAACAGCGTCACTTTTATTTTCTGAAACATTGCCTATCTCACCGACCACCTACTCTCTCTCTCGCCAGTGTCCGATTGTTACTGCTGGCCAGTGCAATTGCCTGTGGTGGCTCCTCTCGATGGGTTATCGTGCGTAGCTCAAGTACCCTCGCTTGTTGTAACCAGAGCTGACATCCTCACCAGAACGACTCACAGAACAACCCGAGAACCCATTCGCGAGCCTCATTCCTGACCAGACCTTCGCTATAATCCCAGAATTCACACTCGAGTCCGGCACCACACTCTACAATGCTCCAGTCGCATACACCACAAGAGGGAAGCTCAACAGCAACGGAGATAATGCTATGGTCATATGTCACGCGTTGTCTGGAAGCGCAGATGTTAGTGATTGGTGGGGACCATTGATGGGAGGACCTGGCAAGGCTTTTGATGTCTCAAGATTCTTTGTGATATGCATGAACAGTTTGGGAAGTCCATACGGAACCGCGAGTCCAGTCACGAGTAGGGACGGAGAGCCTGCATTGGGGAGATATGGTCCAGAGTTCCCTTTGACGACGATACGGGACGACGTAAAGTGAGTGATGAGGAAAAAAGACAGAACGACGAACGCGATTGACCAAATCAGGCTGTTCAAATTACTGCTCGACGATATTGGAGTCAAGCGAGTTGCAGCATGCATCGGAGGCTCTATGGGAGGCGCTCTTGTGCTTGAGTTCGCTTACTTTGGAAAAGACTATGTGAGATGTATAGTACCCATTGCGACGTCTGCACGCCTTAGTGCTTGGTGCATCAGCTGGGGAGAGGCTCAAAGACAGAGTATTTACAGTGATCCGAAATATGGTATGAAGTCACATCTTTGTGCATATGCAGATCGGAGCTGATGTCCCTACAGACGATGGCTACTATCCTTACGAAGATGTACGTCGTCCACTGAAGATATTGTGATCTTGCCTGCTAATCAACCACAGCCACCGTCAGCAGGACTAGGCGCAGCACGTATGGCAGCACTTCTGACATATCGTAGTCGTGATTCTTTCGAGTCACGGTTCGGCCGGAACACACCTGACAGATCACGGCAGCAGAACATCAATGGTCAACGGCATAGCAATAACATGATGATCGATCACTTCGAGATACACAACGAAGGCCACAAGCGTGCTGGAGTGGCCCGCTCCTCGACTAACCATAGTGTTGCACATTCTCCTGTTTCTTCCGCGCCTCCATCTCCGCGCCTGTCGCAACCTCTTACAAAAGAAGCGCTACTTCCTAGCGGTGGCTCAACCACTAACGTCACGGTCACTGATCCTCAATTCCATGGCGCAACGCCCATAACAACGACTATCCAGTCAGGAAGCGAACGACGACGAGCAACAGCATACTTCTCCGCACAGTCCTATCTACGCTACCAGGGAGAGAAGTTTATCAAACGTTTCGACGCGAACTGCTACATTGCGATTACCAGAAAGCTCGACAGTCACGATGTTTCGCTGCACTGTCCAGATCTTGATAGCAAAGACCCGTTGCATGATGCTCTGGCCCTCATCGAGCAGCCAACACTCGTCCTCGGCATCGAGAGTGATGGCCTCTTCACATTCGCAGAGCAACAACAGATTGCGGCTGGTATACCAAATGCGCGTCTCAGCAAGATCGACAGCCCTGAGGGACACGATGCGTTCCTGCTTCAATTCGAGCAAGTGAACAGGTATATTCTTGACTTTCTCAGTGAGGTCCTGCCGGACATCATGGGCCGGCCCGGCAGTGCGATCGCCGAAGCACAAGAGGTTCAAGATCAAGAGGTTGAGAAGATCACGAAGGACAGCACGTTTGGCGAAGCTGAAGTCGAGGATATTACTGCATGGTAGAATATTGTATGCTTGCAGGACTCGCATGCTGAACGACGGACACGATCTTCCTCGATCCGCCATGAGCTTTATGTGAGTCTCTTGTACTGCTGGAAAGGCTTTGCACTGTTCCCGAGGTACGGCTTCGGAAGGGGTTGCCTTTCAGGCGTCCTTTATCATGGTAGAGCTGGCTTGACCAGACTCGTGGTATCCTCAAGCAAATCTTCGCGAATCGTCTACTTTGGCGTGATCAGGTGAGTCATTTGCACTGCTCCTATCAATTCGTCGGAGAGTCCGTCAGTCTGACCAAAACTATCAGACTCGCGGTCCAAATCGGTCTGGAGCACCAGCGGCTTCTGGCTGTCAGTTCCAGGACACGAAGACAGAGCCCGATACAGACGGGCTTGTTCCCATGCACCACCTGCCATGCTTGTCGCCTCTAGCTGGGTGCCTGCGGCTCATCACCGCTCCCTGATATCAGGGTAGTGTTCATGCTATAAAGTGTCGACAAGGATGAAGTGAAATGATAAAAGCATAGTCTCAGACATATAGAAATGACGTTTGGTCTAATATCACGCCGCGTAAGGTACATTGGAAGCTCACAGTACATGCACTTCGGATTCTTCGATACCACAAGACTATGCCAATCCAGGAAATCTGATGGTAAAGAAGTCATCCTCGTGACTCGAATGTAAGCTAGAGCAGTCCTGCCCGCATCTGCGAACCGCATTCGGCACGGCGCAGTTCGTCCGCGTTCCACTCGCGGATTTAGGCTGTCGCACCACCTACACAGTTCGAAGTACTTCTACACACTTGCTCTCCCTGCAGACATAAGTGTAGCACATCCTCGCCAATGGTTCTCAAGTTCGTCCCGCACACTGCTCTGCAAAAGAAGATGGCGAAAGCTTCACTTCCCAAAGATTTCTTATGGGTGCGTTTCTAATGCAGTCTTGGCAACCCCGCCCCCGCCTGATTAGTACTAAATGTCATAGGGGTTTGCTACAGCATCCTACCAGATCGAGGGAGGTGTCGATGCTGATGGTCGTGGTCCCTCGATCTGGGACGCTTTCTGTGCAAAGGCCGGCAAGATCGCCGACGGGACTGATGGTGCTATTGCGTGCGAATCTTACTTTAGGACGGCGGAGGATATTGCATTGTTGAAGGAGACAGGTTCGTAGTAGTGTTTGAAGCTATCCTGATTTGCTGCGAGATCACAACATGAGGCGGGAGTAGGGACTGCGGAGTCATACTGACTGTGACGGTCTTGTCCTGAGCAGGTGCCATGGGCTATCGTTTCTCTCTGTCCTGGTATGAAAGACCATTTCCTAGGATCCAATGAAACCTAATTCCAACCACCTGCAGGTCTCGCATCATTCCCAAGGGTGGCCGCAACGATCCCGTCAACGAGACGGGGCTACAACACTACGTGAAGTTCGTCGACGACTTGATTGCAGCAGGCATCACGCCTCTTGTAACTTTGTACCACTGGGATGCACCGCAAGCTCTTGATGAGAAGTACGGCGGTCCTCTGGGCAACCAGGATGAATGGGTCAAGGACTTTGCTCGCTATGCTCGTGTCGTTTTCGAGGCTATGGGTGATCGTGTCAAGTACTGGATCACGTTCAATGAGCCGTACGTTTTGTTTTTATGGTTCTTGGCTCACTTTCGAGGTGGACTGTGCCATGCTCGAGGACAGTCATAACTGACACGTTGATAGATTCTGCTCATCCATCCTAAGTTACAGCGAAGGATTTCATGCACCAGGCCGCACGTCCAACCGCAACAAAAACCCGGAAGGCGACTCCAGCACCGAACCCTGGATCGTAGGCCACACCCTCCTCGTTGCCCACGGCACCGTCGTCAAGATATTCCGCGACGAGTTTGAGAAGAAGAACGGTGGGCACATCGGTATCACCCTGAATGCCGACTGGATGGTATGGTCCCCTCTCCCTTCCCATCAACCACACTCAGCCCAGCCTTGAAGCTCCTCGTACTAACAAGTCGAAACAGTATCCATGGGACGCAAATAGCGAAGACGACAAAGCAGCCTGCCAACGTCGCCTTGAGTTCTGGATCGGCTGGTTCGCAGACCCAATCTACTTCGGCGACTACCCCGAGTGCATGAAGAAACAGCTCGGCGACCGCTTGCCCAAGATCACTGCGGAGGAGAGAGCTTTGATCAAGGGGAGCAACGACTTCTACGGCATGGTGCGTACCAATCATCTTACCCTCAACCCGGCAACTTCCCAACTTCCACGTCAAAACATGAACAACTAACACATGCGTGAGATAGAACCACTACTGCGCCAACTACGTCAAAGACATGTCCAAAACCCGCCCCGCCCCCGCCACCGACTACACCGGCAACGTCGAGCTCCTCTTCGAAAACAAGCAGGGCGAATCCGTCGGCCCAATCACACAATCTCCCTGGCTTCGGCCCAACCCGCAAGGTTTCCGCAACCTGCTCAATTGGATAAGCAACCGCTACGACCACCCGCCCATATACGTGACGGAAAATGGCACGTCGATCTTGCATGAAAATGATCTGAGCAGGGAGGAGATTCTGAAGGATGAGTTTAGGGTCAAGTATTTTGAGGACTATGTGCAGGCGATGGCGCAGGCGAGTGCGGAGGATGGAGTCGATGTGAGGGGCTATTTTGGGTGGAGTTTGATGGATAACTTTGAGTGGGCGGAGGGGTATGAGGTATGTCCCTGCGTAACGTGGTGTAGTGTGGTAATGCATGAATGAGTTTGCCAATGCTGACCTTTGCTCTGGACAGACACGATTCGGCTGCGTCTATGTCGACTACAAGAATGACTGCAAGCGCTACCCCAAGCAGAGCGCAAAGGTGCTCAAAGACATCTTCAAGAAGTATATTCAGTAAATAACAAAATAGCTCGAATGGAATACTGCATGAAGCAACATCTTCACCCGACTCGGTTTGCCACGCTTACACGCCAGGCCACTTACTCGCTCACCTCCCCGTTCTTGATGCCAGACCGTTCCGTACTTACCCACTAATTTATTTCTTCCATGTGTTGACCTCCGCTCAGTGCAGCAATGCAAGCCACGCCTCACCTGTTCCTTGCTCAACCAGATATTGGTGAAGTAACCAAGATGTGTACCGAACGCAGAGGAGCGGGGCTCAGATGAGAGACTACAGCGGAGCTCTAGGGGCTGCTCGCGATGAGCAAGGGAGGGTTTGCACTGCAATACGAACTGCATGCCATATGTGCGACAGGTTAGCCAAGGCCACCGCAGCGTAGGAGACAGTGATGGATAAAGTTGATACAGTTGATGAGATGCTGGCATATAGACGGCGCGCTACAGACTTTTGCAAGGAGCGCTCCTCATCTGCGTCTGCGTCTGCATCTCCATCATCACGACGAGTTCCGGAGACGACAACAGGCATGGGCCTTTGATCAGGGAAGAACCTTACGAAGCTCTCGATTGATCGTGCAAGTGCTGCCACTGAGCAGGTGTAGCTTGGAGCAGTTTTGCATGCAGTATGCTCTTGAGACGCCCTCGTAGCACCGCCTCAAAGCCCGTGAGACATCACCATGCTTCCATCCGTGGGCTACCAGGATGGTACGGGATCACGAGACTCAGCTGCAGCCATTGTCGTGTCTCGGGGCGTGCCGTCAGGGCTCAAGCCGTCAACACGACCGTGGTGACACGAGGATTGGTGTGTGCTGTTACTTGTGGCTGAGACAGTGTTGCAGTATGCTCCTGATCGATCTTTCCGGAGCACTGTCGCCAGGCCTGTCAGTCTACCATTTTTCAGCGAAGAATGAGAGTGGTATATGAGCTCGAGACCTCGCGATAGCCTTCGTGCTGTCTGGCGTTGGATCAGAAGGAGGTAAGCCATCGAGAGTACCATGGTGGCAATTGCGATGGGTGCGTGGTATTGCTCGACGCTGCAGTTGTGATGGCTGTTTCGCTTCTGGTGCAGCTCATGTAACACTGCATCCGGAGCTGTAACACAGCGAAGATATCATATCAGCAGTGCCCCTGCAGCATCGGGATAGTGCATGATCCCTCTCATTCGCTATAGCTTCTGTCAGATCTCAGAATAAGAAGGGAGGCAGGATAGAAAGCACTTCGGAGGCACAGGTAGGTGATATCACTCGAAGCCGAAGGAAAGAGGTAGTGTGGCTCTTTCGACTTCACTCTAGCACTACCTCCAGAGCTGCTGCACCAGGTCACAAATTACCACCGACCAATAAAGTCACAGGAGAGAAGCATACAAGATTACAGTATACACAAAAGCACTCGTATCAGGCACAAGGCAAGGCCGAATCGACTCGGGCCTCGTCACATCTCAGCCCCATCAGCCGCATTGCAAGCGACAACAGGTATTCCGGAGACCTGCAGTACGGCGTGCATCATAGGATGGGACAGGTGATCGCGTGACACGATAAGCCAACAGCCTTTTCCATGTATTCACGTAGCAAGAGATTGAGGCGAGGCGAGTAACAGCCAAGTGATATCAGTGTCTGGCAGATATGTTGCTTGAGTTCCTGACATGGGAAAGATTGACATTGGGATTGACAGTATGGCATAAGACGGCAACAGCATACCGATATACTCAGCTGATTGTAATGCCGTGATGTGCTTGGAATGTCTGTATGTAGTATGTTGTAGCGGTGTCGGGTGGCGGTCTTGGATGGGAGACTGGTGATATACTGGTAATCATGTTCTGTAGACAAGTATACTCGGCACACGGCGGCCGAGTCACCAATGCTCACCCAGCCACTTGCGAAGGGTACACTCTGAAGTTAATCGGCAAGGTATCTATGTACCAATGTAGCAGATACGTGAACGGCGCTACATCAGGATGTCGCTGTATCATTGTAGCGTCAGATGCCTATAAAAGTACCTCTGAGGTACAATGGGCCGAGTGTGACGTCAAGAGCATTGTTAAATGGCAGAAGATAGGTAAGGATATTGTAGTCGACAGCCGGCCATCTAAAGAACGAAACGTGTAAGAAGGCGAGTAGCGACGACAACGTGTACAGTACAGTACAGTACAGGAAGACCTGCAGTCTGCACATCCAGCAGGCACAGCGACGGCGGGCAAGTGACTGCGAGAGGATATTCTGTACCGGCAATCGAGGTCAAAGTGGAAGGAATCGAAATGCAGTCCAAGGCCTGCCGATCCTTACGCCTGAGATAGCCGGTCGTCGGTCGCATCGGCGGTTGGGGCTATCGTGCAGCTCGGTCCAACTGTCCCGAACTGTGGTAGGTCGTGTCTCAACAGCGTTGCATGCAGTGGACGGTAGATCAGGTGTATCTCTCATAGACTTTTGAGTCTTGACCCTGGAGGACTTGACTGCAGCCTCACTTTGATGGTGAAGTTGTTGTGAGGTGTATTGACAATGAGAGCATGAAGCTAAATCAAGGTGAGCTCGCTTAATTCAGCTCAGCTTGTTGGCCTCTTACCCCTCTCAAGCTGAAACAGCAGGACCGGTCATCGATGTCGTCAGAGCGGACGGGGAGAGTAAGCCATGCATGATGTCAGAGTCTTTGGCGATAGGACGAATTCAGCTTTAGAAGTGCACCACAAGCGGCAGGAGACAAGCGCTGAGGTAAGAGTACCCTAGTGACAATTAATGTTGAGGTATCCCGCCATGACACTTGGACTGTTCAACCTGACTGAAACAGGACAAGCTGGGCGTAAATATGGGCCAGTATGGCGTCAACCTGTCGACATAAGACTGAGGACTAGACCACGAGCTAATAATGGTAGAGGGTTTAGTGAAGGACCTCGAGATCTTGATCTTGCAGACGGAAGAAGCGGCCGACGTGCGAGATCAATCGACGATGGAATTTCCTCTCTGAAATGCACCAGCAGCGGGAGGGATATCGTGGACGACACCATGGCGAAAGTATGTGTCCACATTGAGCTTTGTGGGAGGAGGTGTGGCGGGATGCGGCTGATGATAGCGTCGCACGGGACGTCATTGGCGTAGCTGAGGGCGGCACGGTGAACCTGTCATGATGCAAGGAACAGCTGAGCTGAGACGATGGTACAGAGTACATGTCAGCTGAGGTAAGGGTAAGACGATACTCTATGCATTTCATGCCTGAACGTTGATAAGGTCGTGGCGTGTATCCAGCAGGTATACAACCAGTTTCAGTTTGCAGGGATGTGCAGCAGGTTTCAAGCACGTCTCGACCATTGCAGAAACGTGGTTGCTCCAGTTTATCTCATCAGCATCGGAGAGGGCTTGCTGTGGATACAGCTCAAAGTTCAGACGGAGGCAATCGCGCGAAGAGGAGGTTTTTAGGTGTGTTAGGCAGAGGGATTTTCAATAATCGATGCTGCAAGATCGGATGGCCGGCGCAGTCGCAGGGTTCGCACGCTAAAATATGCTTGATGGGGCGATTGGCGATAAGCGACGGGGGATGCTGGGCGTTCATGACATGTTTGATTTAGTCGATCAGGATTTGAAGATTTGACGATTTGACGGCACCCTCATTGGAATGTATTTATTTGGCAGTTGAGTTCGAATATGTAGTTTCATTCCTCTCAAGAATATTGAGGTATGCGGGCATGTGAGCAGTATCGTCGGTGTAGGCGAATGATTCGTTCTGCTATGTGAATCGGAAGGATTTAAGCATGAACAGGTACCAGGGGATCAGATCAATCATGACGTCGATCTCTGTTTGTCCGACAAGGTTGGGGATCCGTCGGACTGTGGACTGTTTCAGACGACAGATTGACAGACTCTGCCTCGACTCCAGTGGCGAACCAGATTGACCTTTCAGACTGTCGGCACTGCAGGTTGTGTGCTCACGAGACTTCTGACCTTACAATAGGATGTTGTTGTTGTTATTGTTGTTGTTATTCCTGCTTCTTCTGGTGGGCTGTAGCTTTCGACTTGACTACACAAACTCGATTTAGCACATGAAGGCTGGTGACTCGTGAGACGACCAGAGTGGATTAAAGGGCTTTCACTAGTGGTACGCCTCCAGGATACCGGAAGCGATCGGAGCAGACTCTTCTGCACGAAAGTGGCATGTTTGGGTGTTGATCCTGAATCCCGCTTCTATTCGTGGGTAGCGCGAAAGATGTTAGTCTTGTTTTCACGTGGCGTGTCCAACTCCGGCACGAGTCATTGGTAATCAATCCCATATGTAATTTCATCCGTTCGGGAAATGCCAACGTCAACGTCAAGCCTTCGTCCCTTGCGCTATTCTGTTTGGCGCTGCTGCTATGGCGCTACTCTCTGAGGATAGTTCGGCTCGAGTGAATAATGGACGGACTTGAAGTCCTGGAGAGCGGATAATCTTGCGCCTGCCCATTGTCAATTCTAATTCTGCTTTGTCACGGTCCGAAGAAGGCCTCTGCTCCAGTCGCAAAACAGGCCGGCTATCTATCCGGAGTCAACAAGGGAAGGGGGACTGCAGGATGGACAGTCTGGGTACAGAGGTACTACTCGTGCTCCTCTATCGCCCAAAGGCACTCGTCCGGATCGTCGCAGCGTGCATGATCTATATCGTCAGGGAGTCTTCACCATGTGTGGCTAGTATCGCCAGAGGCTCGAGCCTGATTAGTGGATGATCAGTCTCATACCACTTCTCATTTGCTCGGGCGTGGTATGCGAAAACCATCTTGTCATTATTGCTCAATTCTCAGCCGTTGCCTCATGCCTCATCCTGCTCCACCCCCTCTCTCACACTTGCACTTTTACATACAGATTGACAGTGGAGAGATCAGCATCATCGAGGTCGTCTCACGACTACTGACTGCTCGCTCGCCCTCTCGCCTTCTCAGTCCTCACGCACACTTCTTCGAGTCCCCTGATCAGCTCTGCTCATGCTCTCCTCATCCTCATCCTCTGACCCCCGCCATCACACCAACACACACCCTTGTCATCCCATCTCACCATCAGCTGCAAACGTCACAGATCTCGAACGTTGTTGATCTTGATCGACACTCTAGTCCTTCGACGAGGTTATAGAGATTCATGTCTGCTCTCTAGTCTAGCTTCATTCCTCGATACTACTACTCTCTCCAACACTTCATCTCCCTGTCAACAACAACACCACCTTTGCTAGCTAAGGACAGACTTTCCTTCTCGAAGCCTTCTTCTTCACCACCCAACTACTATCAACGCCCGATCGAGACGAGGTCTGCCGCCCTGCCACCAAACCCACTCTTCATCTCGGCTTCGTCTGATTGCGGAAGTGGGCGTCCAACATTACGGATCTTGCGCCAGTCCCTCCCCGCCCTTACCAGCATCGCCAGAGTAAGTGTCGATCCACCTTTCTATTTTTCCATCTTTATCTTTCACACAGAAACACCTTCATTTTCCCTCGTGTCAAGCCACAATGTCCGATGGCCAGCCTGCTAGCAAAGCCTGCCGTCATCACCATCTCATCTCGCCTTCTCTGCACTCAATATTAGCATCAACCATCTCCACTCTCCGCTTTTCTCCATCACTCTATGCCGTTTCCTTCTCCATGCTCTCTTCTGTTGTCCGGGTCGACGTCCTGTGCACCATCCATGTCTATACGCAACCTTACCGCTTGCCGTTATTCACAAGCTTGGTGCCTGGCTTGATCTCACCGGCCTTCAGAAGGCTATTACACCACAAGAAAGACACCATCTTCCGATCTGTTCATGCTAGCGGATCTCATATTCTTTCTCTCCCTCACCTCTGCACTTCTATCTCTGCCTCTTCATCCACCACCGGCATTGTTTCATCTTCACCTTGAAAGACTTGTCCGGCAGCACTCTCTATTGTCCGGCTGCATCTCGATACTACCCGACTTGCCTCGAGAAGACCTTCCCGGCTGACCACAATACCGCAAACAGAAGTACCTCTCCGTGTACACCTCCACATCGGGCTTTCCACGTCACCTGCACGCCTCAATCAAGCCATACCTCGCTCGAAGGGTGACTTTACACGAGGGCTTCGCCCAAACCGGTCCTCATCCCCAGGAACAGCTCTTCAGCCATAACCTTGTCGACGACTCGACCTACTCTTGCCCCTCCAGACGGTATCGTCTCATACAGCATCCACGAGTCAACGCCCACATCTCCTCTCTGACCTCGACTTATACCTTGCATCTCACCCAAATCTCACCTCAACCTACCTCACCTACTCACAACACACCATGTGCCACCTACGAGCCCATCGACATTCGTGCGGCCACACTGTCAGCCGACCAGTCTCAGCATGCCGCTTTACATATCTATCACCCAACTCAACAGAAAGACCACTATGTCATGCCTCACCAGAACTCACCGTCAACGTCGACACAAGCTGTCGGCAATGCCAATATCACATCTTCTGCCAACGATGGGAGTCACGGCTTGGCGATGCAAGATCGAAACAAACAGCAGCACGAATGTTGCTACGAGAAGTACTACAAGAGGAGGATGATTGGGCTGCCGGCGAATGGAGCTCACCATCGAATGACAACGAACATGCGATCGAAGAACCACGAGGAAGAACTCAATCAGATTGGGGCATGGGTAGTCTGAGTCCAACGGACGACACATTCGGCTGGGGTGGTTTCAATGGCGGAGGCCCGTCAGACTCGAACGCCATCAGACGAGAACGGGAACGTGCAGACCGCGAAGTCGACAGCCTCTGGACACAATACCAACGCGAGCAATGGACAGCATGGAAATACTTCGTCGCCGGCCCGAGCATGGAATCGGAGTCTGCACACCGACGGAGTGTACGTCGACGCCGAACACAATGCCGCCTCAGCGGTCCTACTCGCCTGTCAAGCGTAACGAGCATCGACGACCTCCCCGACGTGATTCCCGAAGTCCCCAACTACGAAGACGAATGGAATTGCCGAGATGCCATTCACTCACCAGGAAGCGATCTCAGCAGCGCCGAGAGCGAAGGCAGCGATCAAGGCGGTATCTCATCGTCTGTTGCGGCAAAGAACATCCGCAGTGACGTCTCCTCTGACTGGAAGACGTGGAGCTGGCCACAAGTTAGTGGTAGTGGTAATCTGCCAATGCCACCGAACCGCGAAGAACTCCTCAACCCCTCCGGACGCGTATCACCACCGAGTCCTACATCGACCAGCCCGCCACCGCTTAGCCCAACAGGGTCAATTGGCTCGAGTCCGCTGTCCTCATCTCCCATGTCGTCGTGGGACGATGAGGAGGAAGATAACAGAGGTGGCTTCAGCATGACACGGACATACAAGCCGAGGGACGACACTGGCGTCGCTATGATGGAGCTCGGCGCAATGGAGGCAAATAGCGGTGCCAGCCAGGAAGATGACTGGCTTCCTGCTTGGGGTGCTTAAGCGGAGCAGCCTTTCGATGACACTTTAGCGACATCTTCTCCATGATTGTTACGCATTTTCTCCAGACACCCGGAAAATTTCACACGGACACGGAAACGGTCGGACATGGGTATGGATATGGGCATGGACATGGGCATGGATATGGGCATTCAATGGGCATATGACGGCGGCGCATTATGATGGGATTTCAGGTTCAGTTCATTCGTTTCTTGCACCAAAAGGAAAGGTGCTCGATCCTTTACTGTACTGTAGTACCAGTTCTTACGCTATATGATTGTAATGTCGAATTTGACACCTTCTACCACTATCCTCGCTTCCATTGCTTCCATTATGACTTCCATTGCTTCCATTGCTTCCACTTTGCGGTATCTGGAGTCCGACATTGGTGTTGGGGCCGAGGTCGTCGTTCAGGGCGTTGTGCCATTCTATGGTCGTGCTCTCGCTCGTGCTCGAGCTCGAGAAGGACGGGACAACCAGGGCACGGGCAAGAAGCACGATCATGGGACGTTGGATACGAGGGTGTGCGCAATGATCTATGATGGTGCGAGCCGGGTATGCTTAGCCGTTGATCAGGAAAGAGGGTATACTCAGGAAAGAGTAGGAAGGGTGAGCAGCAATGAGCAGGAATTCACTGTGTCTGCTGTTTCACGTCGATATGATACAGTAGCCTAGGGGTGCTACCGTCAGTTCGTCCTGAAGGTGAAGATGGAAGACACACTTTCGGCCGCTGCCGGACATGCAGACAAGAAGCGCGGAAGTTTAAAACCGCTAAATAGCTATCCGAGCACCCAAAGATTGAACCCTACCTTGCTTCACGGCGCAGCGGATTCTTGGAGTTCGATCTTCAACGATCCCAGCCGTCGTGATGTTGGAGATGGATGGCACCATGGCCCGCTTGATTCGTCGTGATTGATGCTACTGGAGAGGTGCTGGATATAGGCGAGGATATCCGAAAACCGAAGAGCTACGATCTGGATCTGGTTCGGCAACGGAAAAGAAAACAAACTTTTACCCTGGCACGCCTGGCTTCTGGGCGCGGGCGCTTGTTGCTTGATCGTCTGAAGCTGGTGCTCTTAGCTCGTTTTCTCTGTGGGGTTGGTTGTTGAGGTTAAATTGTGCTGGGATGAGATGGCATGATTGTAGGGAACGGGAGGCAGGGGTGTGAACTTGATGTCGATGTATAGCATGCTCATACTCTTCGTGACGGCGAGACCGACAGAGATGAGAGCCAGCACGCCATGGATCGCATCGTACATTTTCCCAGCCAGGCACAAGCACCACGAGAGGTCCAACACAGCACAGCTTCACAATTCAGCGAGTTCCCCCGTCCACCGTCCACGTTTCCATCATCCAACGTCCCTAGCCTAGTCCCAGTGTGTAGTGCAACTACTTTGCAAGTCGTAATAATCCAAATATCCAGCTGATCTTCCCCCGTCCGTGCTCACTGCTCTGCCTTTCCTCGACGCTGACTGGTCTATTGTCTCGTCACGATCGTGCAAGCCCTGCGCTGGACTTTGTTAGACCGCATTTCGCAGCAAAGAGGCATCGGACATCCCTGTCGCTTTGGATCTGGCTTGACTTGAACTCCATACTTCTTCATCACATCTGCATACCATCTCATCTTATCACATCACGTCTCCTCCTAACTCACTGGATAGATCTGGATTTCTACGTGCTTCGAATCAGTCTCAGTCTCGGTCCAGCTTGTCTGTGAAGCTGCAATACACAAGTCGTACAGGGTCTGCGCCAGACAGCCTCGCTGCGCATTACCAAAGACCCGACAGCCTGGCTACTCATCATCGCTAGGCCGGCCGAACCACTCTCAGGAGATGCTATAGCCTCAAAGCGCTGCACCGCACCGCATCACATCGCAAAAGGACATGGTACAATAGGATGATACAATAAAGCACCACATTACAGCGAATCCGATCGTCACAGACACAATCTCGAATGCCATAGTGTGCTGTCCCGAGAAGTGTATTTGACGACAGCATCATCATCATCATCATCACAGTCGCACCGACTCCCCACGACTCCACGACTCTCGCTCATCCCAGCCAATAAGAAAGCCAAGAACAGCGGCAAGGATGGGGCGAAAGTTTGCGCTGAGTTCCCTTGTAAGTCCCGGCAAATCCGCCCATATCTCACGTCTACTTGCTTGTGCTCCGCTCAGCTCGTCCAATCTCGTTCATATCCCTGCAACTTGAATCCTCGACCTTGAAGCTGTGGGATGTGATCGAGACAGCTACTCTATTCACTGCAGCCCTCCGCCGATGAGCTCATCATGTCACTGTACCGCATTCTATCAAGGACTAACAAGACTCCCGCACCTATACAGCTCCCCTCCAAGACCTCTACAAAAGAAGATGAATACCCGACACTATCAAAAGGGCCTAATGCACCACCATCACCGACTCCCGCCACATCCATATCCTTGGACGACACACATCCGCCGGCAGCTCATCGACGACCAAAGCTCGATGCGACACTCGAAATCGAGCTCCGCCGAGCATGCGCAGTCATTCTGCGCGATCTGAAGCCCTCTGGGCATGATCTAGAAGACACCCGCATGAAACAGGATATCCTGGTCGATGGCAACTCGGACGAAGATCTATCTACCTCTATACCCAAAGACGTGCCCAAGTTGCCGGTCACTCGCAGTGGTCAGCGAGCGCAACAAAAGGCGAAAGAAGCACGAGACGCTGCTGAGTCCCCGGCATGGCCGCTGTCGCCCACATTGACGAACATGTCGGGCAAGGAAAAGCGCAAGAGCAGGCCGATATCTGACAGTTTGGAAGTGCCACCACTGCGCACAAAGCTGCGGGTAGATGCGATGATGCTGGGCACGTCGGGACCTACATCACCATTGCGCGAGGAGCTGAACGGAGGTCTTGCACCTATACCGACAGCAGTAATGTCACCTCAGTCAGCAGGCACACGACCAGTCTCTGGATATCTGGTGCAAGACTTCTACCAGCAGCAGCCGCTCCCAGCTGCAGGGCTTAACGACTCGATGTCGAGTACTGGATCTTCTGTTGGACGGCACACCGATTCTACAAATCGAGCATTATCGGAAAGCACGAATCTCAGCTCGGCAGCATTCACGACACCGGCATTCGCATCGAAGCGGGCCAGCCAGATTGGCGCTGCTGCGTCGAATATGCCTGGCAGTTGGCCTACGACTGCGGACAAGAAGACATTCGATGCGGTGGAGGAGGGTGAACAGGGTCGAGAAGAGCCGGTCCGTTCGAACAAGCGATCCAGTGTCATACATTCAATTGCTCCTCTGACAATCAACCGGGTGGGTTCAGGACAGCAGTCGTCCAACCAGTCTCGACCTGCTACTGCCATTAGTAAGGTGGATTCGACGCAGGAATCTTCGAATGTGTCACGACCTGCCACTGGAACGGATGCAAGCTACTTGAAGGCTCAGGCTGTAAATATCATTCATAGTCGATCTACAAGCTCGGTGCTAGGGAACGATGGACCGGGAGAGAAGACTGCCGATAGAAGACCATCAATCGTGCAAGCAGCGACGATACCGGATGAGGCTGAACAATTGGACACCCAACCGACTGTAGGCCAAAACCACCCCGAACCGATAGCATCGCAGGTCAAAGAACAGCCTGCACGCCCTGAGCCACAACAAGAAGTCAGTGCGCAGGTACCTCAACCCCCCTCTTCTACACTGCAAAGAGAAGCCCTGCAATCGGATGCCTTGATTGACAAAGATGTTGTGGTGGTGCCAGCTTCCGATGCACCAACAGACGAACAACTGAGAATCAAAGCATCGAAACTTGCTGACATCAAGGACAAGTCTGATGAGCCCCTTGCTAATTCAAGAGCAAAGATGGCTACTGGTGGTCCTGCTGTACCTGATCGGAGAACTTCGAAATTGCCAGGGCAGACGTCCGCTACTGACGGGGCGGCTCCTACAACCACTGCCAGCGTCGATGCTGTTAATGTCCAATCGTATATGGATTCCACCGTACAAAGACAGCCTACCAACGATTCTGCGTACGCAGGAGCTGCAAGTGCTCCACGATCTCCAGCTGCAGCACAAAAGACACATCAATGGCCTATCACAGCTCCGGTTGATCAGCTTACACCTCCGGCTTCTGATGCAGCACCCACGCCGCTAGTCATGACTCCGCATATCTCCAGTCAACTAACGCATCAACATGACAACACCGTCTTCGTCAAGGATTTCTGGAAGCCACCACCACTTCGATCTCAATCCGATGGTCGTGTTGCTCAGTATAGCAATACACCTAGCTTGCGCACGAAGCGGAGTGATGCTGATGTGCACTATCGATCACAGGAGAGTGCTCCGCTGCCTTCGTTCGTTGGTCCAGATACAACAATGTTCCAACCGAGAAGTGTGACTCCGGACAGTCCTGTATCCAGCATGGTCCGTGCCTACGCGTCATCACCTGTACGAGTGACAAGTCCATTGGCGTCTCAACAGCAGAACACGAATGCCTTACCACTTGGACCGCCCAGCGATAACGCCAACAAGACTTTGCCTTTACTTCCAGGCAATGCCATGCAAGGTTACTTCCCACCTCAAGTTCCGGCAGTACCATTCAAACCAGGCGAAAGCCCTAGGACCATGTCCCTTTCCACATCAGCACCCGCCGCAAGTAATATGGCTCGCGCTCGATCGTTCTCTTCTGCAAGAGCTGGACCTTCTACCTCGACCACATCTTTTGCTGTTCCTACAATTCCCGTGCACCCCTCGGCCTCCACAAACTCGTTAGTCCAGCCGGTCAACCAGCAGAACCACACTGCCGCCTCCACAAACACCCACACCCGCAGCCAAAGTATGCACTCTCAGAAGCCCACGCCATCAATGACGCGCCGTAACATTCCACCCTATGTCCCTGGCTACGGTCATGTTGGTCTAGTATCGAACAACGCCAGCACGGCAGCCAGCGCCAAACACACTCGGAACGTCTCCGCCGCATCCGCAGCGACCACAAACTCCACCACCGCAGCGGCAGACCGCGCCGCAATCCTCACGCAACAACAACAAAAAGCTCAATCCGCCGCACAAGCAAAAGGCATCAAAGGCCTGCTCTTCAAGCTTGGTGGAGGAGACATGCCGCCGTCACGGCAGGCTAGACAAACGCCCCAGCAACAGGAGGCAACGGCGAAGAAGGCACAGAAGGGCAAGAAGAGCAAGAATGCGACGTGGGTTGCGCCACCGCTGGCTTATGGGTATGGCCAGGAGGAGGATATGTGGTATGATGAGGATTATGATGAGATGGCTTGTGCGGCGCCGATTGTGCCGTTTGGGAGGGGTTGGTAGGTAGGAGAGATGGGGGCTCGGGCCATGAGCTTAGGAGCACGCAAGGAGCACACGGAAGGGGTAGGAATGTGACTTGGGCAATTCGGTCAGGCGGAGATGGTGGGGGATATGGATGGAGACAAGGAAGGCACTGATGACGAGACGAGACAGGAGCAAGAGCGTTCGGGCAGGTGGGTAAAGTGCTACTACAGGTGGTCTACGGGCTGAGATATTTAGTCATGGGATGCTGCGTGCCAGCGAGGAGTTTGGTATGGCTATGGTTGACCTGGATTTGGTCTGCAGATGGACGAAATGTGAACATGGCGCGGCTGAAGATGAGTGACTTGAAGGTAGAGATAGATATAGTTGGCTGGCTCTAAGACTAGAGTACATAAGACCGTCGACATGTTCAGCTCATTACACACTCAGCCTGATTGTATGTTAACTGTGCTCTATTGTGTATGCAGTATGCTGGATGACATCTGAAACAGAGGAAGGACCCTGAAGCGTAGCGTCAAACGGCCATCGTCATGTCGTCTCATCTCTCGCGCTCATTGCTACACCCTCTCTCTCTTTCCTCCAACAACGTGCAAGCAAGATGTCCGGTCTCACGAATCAATCACTGCTATCGAGTAACAAGTCAGACTCGCTCACACAAGTCCAGCTACACCCTCTGGTCATCCTCACAGTCTCAGACTATGTCACAAGACATGCACTACGCCAGCAGAAAGGTTCCATCGTCGGCGCCATCATCGGAGGACACAATGGGCGCGACATCACAATGGAGCATGCGTTCGAATGCAAGCTGGCTGCGAGAGCTGATGGAGAAGTCATCATGGATGCGGAGTGGTTCGAAGCTAGGTTGCAGCAGTGTGAGTGAGCTCGCGGCACAACTTTGTGGTAGGAGAGCGCGATGCTGATAGGTGTGTACATAGTCCGAGATGTTCACAAGGTACCAGCGCTCGACCTCGTCGGCTGGTTCACATTGACTCCCCCGAACGGCCCTCTCCCGGAGCAGCTAGCCATTCACCAACAACTCCTTGAACACCACAATGAATCTGCTCTCCTACTCGGTTTCCACCCAATATCTGTAACAGATGGGTCTTCCAAAGGCGGGAAGCTCCCATTCACCATATACGAAACAAGTTACGAATCCACTGCGGACAACGACGAGGAAAAAATGCAAGCAGCCAAGAACACAGAACCACAACTCGGAATACGGTTCAAAGAAGTGCCATACGCAATCGAGACCGGGGAAGCTGAGATGATCAGTGTGGACTTTGTGGCGCGCGGCGGGTCAAGTGCCACTGTTGCGAAAGAGTCCCAAAAACAGAGCGCAGACACGAACGGAAAGGGCAAGAGTAAAGCTCACGATGAGGTGCAAGATGACACGATACCCGACGCGGACCTTCTCTCTGCAGAGGACGAGGAAGTCGTGTCTTCACTGATTGCAAAAGCAAACGCAGTCCGCATGCTCCAAGAACGAGTCGCGCTTACAAAGGCCTACCTCAGCTCGATACCACCCTGCTACCTCAATACGCCAGTCCCCGACACGTCCTCGCCCGTTCAGATGTCGCCGGATCCTCGGATATCACAACCTATCCTCCGCAGTATCTCGTCTATGCTGGCTCGTCTACCTCTATTATCACCACCGACCTCGACCCCAAATGCCTCCGCCGGCACCACACGAACCGCGCCAATCTCCCTCTTCACCCACGAAGCCGCCCAGCAACAATCCGACGTCGCCCTCATCACCCTCCTCGGCAGTCTCGGCTCCACCCTTCGCTCCGCCCAGGACCTCGGTCAAAAAGCAGCCGTCGTCGAAAAAGGCAAGTCGGCGTCTGCGTCGAAGAAAGACGAAAGCTCGATGGGCAGGGGCTTCCAGCCGTCAGGTATGAACAAGTCATTTAAGCCGGCAGGGTCTGATGAGTATGGGACTATGGAAGATGACTCGGAATTTGTGGATGATGGGTTCATGGAGGAAGAGGGAGAGGGGGACGATGGTGGTGATGGTGGTTTCGAGGCTGGAGAGGGAGGTGTGAGGCTGGGAGATGGAGGTGGCGGATTGGCGGGGATGTTGCCAGCTAGTGGGAGGGCCTTCCTGGACCGGAGGTTGGGTATGAAGAGGGGCATGGGAGGGCCCGGGACGGTGGATGACGAGATGCAGGAAGGAGACTGAAGAAAAGTGAAGTGGAATGATATTAAATCAGAGGAGATGAGATGAGATGAGATTTAACGCTGCATGATACGATGATATGACTGGCGTTTGCTACGGGGCTGGGCACGGTGAAGCATGGGAAGGCGTGCGCTGCATGACTTAGAACAGTCCAGATAGTGCAACATGCATGAAGTTGACCTCGATGGGGTAATGCAAGATCCAGCGCTAGGTAGCAGCTGATACTTCACCTGCGACGACGGGTGGTGACAAGGAAGGAGAGACAATGGATGGGAATCGTTGTGTGTTGTAAAATTCTACTCGCTCGTTCGCCAACACCTCGCCTCCTACAGTGATTAACGAGTGAGACGGTTCCCATCGTCGCTAGGATGCACCACTGCCTACCATGATGATCTAGTAAAACGATGATGCAACGAGACCATGCGATGGCAAGCGAGACGCTGCCTTTGGATAGTGGGACTGCGCTGATTTGCTTCGACGGAGTCTTGCAAGACAAAGCACAAGCAGCAGCAGCAGCTGATATATCTGCAATGACAAGTAACAGCTCAAAAAGTAGAGGCAGAGAGGATGCTCGATTGACATCGCGTGCTATGGATTCGTTGTTTCCACGTCCCACTCGCTTTGCCGCGACTGCAGATACAGATACAAGCGAGAGAAAGCCTGGATGATTGCGGAAGTGACGAATCGGTACATTGGACGGGGAGTTCAGGAGACGAGGGGAGTCACGAAGAGAGGATGAAACGGTGCGAGGTGGCGATGTCGCGAGAGGAGACGAGGATGCTGCGCAGGGCTTGGTGGTGCAATGCGATAATTGAACAACGAGCAAATAGAGCAATACGGAGATTTAGAGCAATAAGGAGATGGGAGCAATGAGGAGATGGGAGCAATGAGGAGATGGGAGCAATGAGGAGATGGGAGCAATGAGGAGATGGGAGCAATGAGATTGTAGACTAAGGAATTGATGGTGATGAGATCGCGTATTGTATCACTTCAAGCGCTCGACACGACCCAAAGCCATTAAATAAGGCCAGTAGAGTAGAACTAAGTAAGGCGTGCTCTACGTTGGGGGTTTTAGCTTCTACAGCAAACAAAGCTCAATGCGAACCTGATGCGACGTGGAAGGGAAGTGAGGAGAACGTCGAAACTTTGTCTGTAGACTGTAAACGACGGGAAAAGACCTGCTTTGATTGTGATGATGATGTTTTGTGATTCGTGGTAAGACCACAGCCTCAAAGTGATGATTGACTCGAACGCAGCTACTCCTTCAGCCTCTTGAGCTTGTTACGGACTTGCTTCGACGTGGAACCTGTATCACCAACACCGCCTCACCTTGAGTATATTCGTGCCAGTGCCTTGCCGTTGACACAGTCTGAGTCGCGACGGCAGAGATCACGTGAAATACGAAATAGCTGTTTCAGATCTGACGTTGGTGCGATGCCTTGGCGTTGTGCAGTATTAGTTTGAGCGATAGATCTGGAAGACCTCTGAGATACACATACTAATTCACGGATACTAATCAGCTCTTTGATGATCATAAACCTCACCTCGACCAACAGATCGTGTTTCGCGTGTGGGAGCTGTCCAGAGGAAAGTCGCCATGAGGCGATTTCATCTCAAGATTCTCGACAAGGTGAACCTCATCATCAAAGCTCGCCGCTCAAATGATGGGAAGACCGCCGCGGCAAACTCTAGCGACGCGACTGAATGCTCGGCGCAGGATATTGATTCGCCAACCGTAGAGCTTGACGAGTCTTCTCCGTCATCATTGGAGAAGACCGCAGATACAGCAGCAGCAGAGTCGCAGGACACGTCGACTCAGCCATTGTCCAAGTATTTGACACCTTCACGTCAGAACAGTGACTCATTCGTTTCCAGCCGAATACTTTCCTCAGCGCCCATTGAGAAATTACCTGCCGAGCTGTTTGATCAGGTTATGGAGCTCCTCTCTATGGCTGACAAAGCAGCCCTCACGTATGCGTCTTCGCGGCTGTATCAAAAGACTGGAGGTGTCCATGTACGAGAGCTCTCTCGACCGATCAACTGGACTGCCAAGCTGGAGTTCCTCGACAGACTCTGGACGTCCCTTCCGAATCACAAACTTTGCGTTGATTGTATAAAATATCATCTCAAGACAGCTGTGGATCCACCGTCAAGAGTACACATCTCGGAAGGTCTTAAGATTGACCTAATGCAAGCCACAGACAGACTTTTCTGGGGCAACCAGTTTTTAGGCCAAAGTTCCGAGCCTCTTGGTGACTGGTCACGCACTTACAACTGGCTCTCTTACTTTCGTGACCCCACGAGAGACTTTGACAGGCCGAAAATGATCGTCGTAACATACGAGCAGCCACTGACTCTCGCACTGACGCACGAAGCCGGGCTTACTGCTCTTCCGAGCTGTAACCACAGTCCAGAACGTGTGCAGCTTCGGGAGATGGGAAGAGACTTTATAGACGGTGCGCCTCGTCCGTGGGAGCTAGATCGTCATACCTCCGAGTACAGAAGTGATCTGTACCGCTGCCACAGATGTCCGTCCGAGTTCCAATTCAGCATTAAACCTCTCAGGGATTCTCACCAAGCAGAGGTTGCAGGAGCGTCACACATGCTGCAACTCGTCCATGTCACAGCCCTTGGTACTTGCCACACAGCCCACAACCGCTATTGGAGCGCGTTGACAAGCAAAGTGAACTCCAGGATAGTGTCGACAGATCCCTTTCCGCTGACGTCGCCGAAACCTCTGATACACCATGCACTGAATTGGCCAGAGGGTCGCTCTGACGAGTACAAGGTGATCGCCCTGACGCATTAGCTCGTTACGAATGGCGAGACGCGAGACGAAGGAAGCTTGTTGGGTGAAACGCACAGTGGCCATAGGAAGATTCATTTTCATCGCCCGGGTTACGGAGAAGGTTGATGGAACGCCGAATATACTCGAAGTGGTCGTTCATGGGATATCGTGGGCGATGAGATCGATACTTCTTCCTCAGCTTCGACCGCAAGCGAGACTTGGGTTTGCGCCATTTTCGCATGCGGGACCGGCATGCTATAACAGACCTAGCTATGGCTTATTCGGTTGAGTGAGGATCCTCTTGTTCCAACAGAAGATACTGTACGGCCTACTATGTAGCATGTAGCATGTAGACATACTATCTGTTGTCCTCTACCTAAGGACCAGGATGACGTACTGTTGACCGGAGGACTAGTCTGGCGGTAGCATGGTGGTCGTCGTGCAGTGAAGTGCAGCACACACCCCTTGATCAATTTGACAGCTCGTACTCAACGGCCAAAAGCTTCTCCGTGTCTTGTCTTGCCTTTCTCTTTCCATTCTTCATTTGTCGCAAACCCTGGTATTCGAGAACTAGGCAGTAAGTGCAAATGCCAATGATGAGGTACTTGTCCCTGTGCTCAGCTGTATGCCTCGCAAGAGCCTTACTAGGCGTAACCTTGCCCTTATTCGGATTCAGTCCTGTCTTCTCAGCTTAGTTGCCAAGGCTTTCAGCTGAACAAAACGTCCGGCTCGACCTCGTTCGACAGGGCCACAGACGAGGAGGACTCAATCTCATTGATAAATTCTTCGAGTCGCACCATGCTTTGCCTTCCAAGTGACAACGTGTCTAGCAACCCAGCAACTTCTTCGTCGTTGTGCCGTACTATTGAGCTGACTGAAAGCTATCTCTGATCGTTATCCGTCATGGGTCAAACAAGCCAACCAATGTCGTTCTTCTCGCACCCGGTCTGGATGCGTACAAGGGACAGAGTATCATCTCCTGTAAAGGCGTCTCTCGCGATTGCCTCAGTGTTTGTCGTTATGCTCTTCTTCAGTCTCTCCAATCTACCAAGCCACGATGCCACTCTCAGCCCTCTATCATCGATGCAGATACGGCACAAGCCAGACAATATCAACATCAAAGGAGTGATGTTTTACGGTCGCAGGCAATTCGTGGACATCTTGGATTGCTATCTTCAGCGCAACCTCGCCATCAACGGCGGATATCTCGATGAGATGATGTTCGTCGTTCATACAGACGTCACGCAGGACCTTGGATACCTTCAAGACTTGGTGGCGAGAGTGCCTCAGTATAAGTATATCGAACTTGAACTGCATGATGAAAATGCAGGATATGGACCGCTATACGAGACTTTGCGGGAGAATAACACTATCTACATCAAGATTGATGACGACCTCGTCTGGATCGATGACGATGCCGTGCCTCGCATTGTCCATACCCTCATCGAACACCCCGAAGCTCACGCAATCGGCGGTAATATCATAAACTCAGCTCATGCAAGTTGGATTCACTACCACAACGATGCTATCTACCCATACCTTCCTGAGCCCGAACCACAAAGTCAGCAGCAGGAAGTCACAGATTGGCGAGCTAGTAAGCTGCCGAAGTATCCTCACAATGTACATGGTCATTACGACTTTTCAGGCGCGGACGACAAGTGGGATCAAGGTGATCGACTGATTCCAGTAGGATCACTAGGCGGGCCACCATCAGTCAATCACAGATGGCTACCTCTTACGCCTACAAGCCAGAATCTGCAAATGACCCCGATCAGAGGTGTAGAATACCATGAATTCGGCCGAGGCTGGAGAAATTGGGCTATCGGTGCACAACAGCTGTACTCGCACCTGGAGAACCTCGAGAAGGATCAACTGGAGAAATACTGGTTCGGCTCTGGTGAAGGAGTCTGGAATATGCACTATCAGAGGCTGAATGTCAACTTTCTGGCTATCTGGGGAAGCAGTATTGCTATGCAGCTACCAGGAGGTGACGACGAATACGACTTGACAGTCAGGATTCCTGAAAAGTTCGGTCGACGTGAGTCTAAAACACACTTTTTACTCATGCACGCGACGCCGCTAACACTGCATAGCTGTACTGATTGATAGCCATGCTCTAGTGGCACACTTCAGCTTCAGTACGCAGCGGGAGATGGCGTATACGGATCTACTTGATCGATACAGGGCATATGCAAATGAGAATGTATGTGCAGCAGCCAATCAGAAAAAGAAGTGGCCCCTGCAGGTCACGAGACCTGGCGAGAATTGAAACTAGCAGGCACAAATGCACACATGAGATTTCAAACTTTACACGAGTCGGCATACTTTGTAGACTCGAGCGTGAGAAGCTATGCGTCTCATATTGTGGTTTGAATGCTTGATTTCCAGAGTACTGGATTGTTGTGTGTTATGGCATTCGCCCTCGACGAGTCATGCAACATAAAAGCAGCTGTCCAGGCTCTGTTCGTCAGCGTCTCTTGATTGCTAAGCTGCTTCCTGCACATTGCCATTCTTCAGTACGTTTTCTAAGATAACACCCACACACATCTGCAGTGCCGCAGGCTGTCACCACAATGCGCTGTTATCGGCGTCCGAAATCTGCGCGAATGAACATCATCGCCTCAACACGTGGACGTGCTTTGACTTACGAGCAGATCATGAACGAGGCTGGCACTGTTTGCAGACTTTTTTCTTATATGCTCTTATTCCCTACATGATTGTAATGACCTGTCTTGTATTTAATCCTACACCATTGCGTTACGAGCTTATTGATTTCGATACCGAGAAACTTGTGCTCTACAGTTCCAAAGCGTGATTGCGATCATTGTTATACTACACTGTGACTGACAGCAATAACAACACCAATCACGTTCCGAAGCTCTTGAGCATCTGCGGTCGACCATGTCGGATCAAGATCCTGCTCACGTCCACGATCATCAGGCATCAAGTCAGCCTCGACGTCGGTCGAGCCGAGCCTTGTCGACCGCGTTTCCGTCTTTCTTCGGGCGTGAGTCCCCGAATCTCGGTGTCGACAAAAATGCTCCAATCGACATTTCTCTCCCATCTTGGAACGGCGAAGGGAAGGGGCGAGTCCAAGCCAGAGGCCTAAGTCAACATCCTCCAGCTTCTCAGCCAGATGCGCACCTGATTCCCACGATCAATACTCCTCCAACTTATTCTAACGATGCGGAGCCACCTTCCTATATTCATGCCAAACACAGACATCATCACTCAGACCATCGTGACGGAGCATCTCAACGTACCCCAGAGGAGGAAGCAGCATACCTCTCCCGCCTCCGCGAATGGGCCATCGACAAAGACAGCATGAAACCAGGTGACGGAACGTTCTACTGGAACTCGGCGCAAGGTGGTGACATGCTTGGAGCTACAGTCATGGCTTTGGATACCGAACAGCAAATCCGGGACACGACGATCGTAAAGAAGGAGAAGGCGAAGGGAAAGGAACAGGAAGGGCTTTTCACCAAGCTGAGGAGGTTAAGTCATAGGAGTGAGGATGTTGAAGTTAGGGCTAACGGGAGTCACGCTGAGCATGCTTCGGGAAGGTCGAGTGAAGCGGAGAGCGATGTTGGCAGGTTAGTAGTAGAGGTGCCTCGTTCAAAGGAGGAGAGTAAGTAGTTATTATATCAAGTAGATTCTCTAGCAAATACTTGAGTCGTCCAAGGGGGAAGTATAGAATTATTACTTTTGGTAGATCTTAGAAAAAGTAAAGAGCTCTCATTCTATATCTATCATTAGATAAGACGCTATAGGTATAGGATAGTAGATAGATAAGTAGATAGTATATTAGAGCTAGGTATAGATATAAATTTAAGATAATATATTGAAAAATCCGTCTTCACTGAATTACTCAATTTACGATAGAAGGGGACTAGCTAGGCTATATAGTAAGAAGTTCTAAATAACTATTATTATATAGACCTATATATAGAACTTTTACTTGGATAGCCTTATATACTAATATATCCTGGCCCCGTTTAATAAATAGATAGTATATTAGTTAAGAGAGCTAACATTAATTTACTATAGCGTATTAGAGTATAACTATTAGATCTATTAAGATAGATAAGCCTAAAACTAATTAAAAAGGCTTATTTTACTTAGAAAGTATTAAGGGCAAGCACTAAGGGTTAAGTACTAGCTATATATCTATACTACCTATACCCCTAGTAGTAGGCAGACTAGGACTCTATAGGTAGACTAGGACTCTATACCTTCCTCTACGGATCTCGACGGAAACCCTCGCTCTTTATTAAACTTAGTTAATATAAACGCTAAACCTCTATATATATGTTATTCTCCCGTAATATTAAGTTCGATTAACTATAGACTCTTTAAGTACTAGTTTTATATTAGAAAGCAAGGATAACTCTTTAGATAATAGAAGTCTAGAGAGGGAAGCGTTGTGGAGTAGGAAACTAGTATAATATCTAATAGACGCTAAAACAACTCAAGATTATTAACTAGTGAAATAGAGATTAGGTTTTCCCTCTCCTTTCTAAAGGGAGAAGGCGTGCCTAACTACTACGCTATAAAGGCAAAAGAGGTATCCCCGGAGATACTTTCTACCTCTACTAAGCCTTACTATATACCCTTCCACAACACTAGCAGTATACGAGTACATAAGGCTATCCGGGTGAAAGTCCTATACATAGGTCTATTAGATATATACTACTAAGTAAGTCCTTTCTATATAGCCTAGCTAGTCACCTTCTATAGTAAATTAAGCGTTCTAGTAATTCTTAAGACGGACCTTTTAATTTATTATCTTAAGTTTATATTTATACCTAGCTCTAGCATACTATCTACTTCTCTTTTTATAGTAAACTATACCCAATCTTCTAGATCATTTTAGCGATAGCGCTCCAGCGTTAATTTATAGTATAAGCAGCCTTTTCTTAGGTTATAACTATAAAGGCACCAACTTCAAGTTCTAAAACTATTATTCGATAGTATATTCAGAAAGAACTACCCTTTATATTAGAGGAGGCAATATCCTCTAAGTAAGTATATCGTCGCTCTTAGCTACAGTTAGAGGACGGTATAGGATCGGTAGATTAGATACCGACACCCGATCTTTTATAGACGAAGTCTAGAAGTACTTAAAGTACCTCTATAATACAGTCTACCGTTCCGATAGTACATATAATGCTTCCGGGATTAGTGCCGGCCTATTTTAGCGGTGATAATGTGACATCTTACAACATAGAGATATATATTAAGTCGGTAGAGTTCTAGATAAGAGCTTACCGTATCGACCCGGTAGAAGATAAAAGAAGTGCAGTATACCTCTTTAAGTATAGTCTAGTAAGAGGATCTATCGCAGCCGAATAATATTAGGGTAAATATAAGCTAACTAATAAACTAATATAGGAGGATCTCACGAAAGTATTCCGGAAGAGGTTTAATAGAAAGGATAATATCTAGTTAATAATAGATAAGATTATTAAGCTTTAGTAAGAGTAGAGTAAATCCCTTAAGCAGTATATCGTTAGAGGATAGAGATTATAGTACCGATTAGACTCGACTAACCGCAAGTTAATGACTGCCAAGTAGATTATAGGATTAAGGGACCAATCAATTATACCTAGTCTAAGGATGAATCTACCGGATAGAGAGACCTAGGACTTCGTTATAGTCAAGGATCTAGTAATGAAAGCTATAGCGCTAGGAGAGGGGGAAGTATCGATCGTAATAGCTACCGCTGCCTATTCAGCTATGCATTCAGCCGAAATTAATTATACGGCTAACAGACTAATGAAAGAGGCTAGGGCGATATAAGGGTACTCTCAGCCGGTATAGTAATATCAGCGATCCTATCAGTAGATACGGGAAGAGCAGTCAGTACTAGAGCCGAGTAGAGGAAATCGACGTAATATCCTAAATATAGGATAGAGACGTCAGGTGATCTACTATAGGTGTTATATACGGAGTTATACTGCTAATAATTACTTAAATCCTCTAGTATCGAGGGAGGAGTAAGCTAGAGTTTGACCTCCTCTTCGGGATAAGGGGTATATAGGAACCTCCGGAACGCTATCTGTAGTTACCGTAGATCCGCCGTAGAGCACGCTGGTAATAGGAGCTAATTACATGCTAGTTTATCCTTCAAGACTATAGTCTTTAAGGAATCCAGCTAATCAGGAATCAGGATTACTAGGATATATAGCCTTTATTAACTATTCTTAGGCCGCATCCGGCTATATTCTTAGAGAGGTGGACGATGATTCCCTAAGGTAATAGATATAGATTCTCCGTAGAGAGGAGAAGCCGAGTAATAAGTAGACAGCCGCTATTACTATACTTAAACCTTAGAAGAAAGAGTGGCCGGCTTATACTATATTAGACCTCGATAGATATGCCGCTCAGAATAAGCGAGCACGCTAAGTATCTATAGAGACCGACGAGGAGGATGATCTTAGTAGAGGGGCGAATTATATTCTGCCTATACGTATACGGAGCCAGAATTTGATAGAGGAGATAATCGAGAGTATATTATAACCGACTCCTAAATCTAGGCAGACTTGAAAGACAGTTGAGGTTCCGAATACTAAGATAGTAAAGCACCCTCTACCCATTAAGTTATTAGGAAGACAGCAGCCATTTACTATTAATAATAGATTTAAGACAAGCCTAGATAGAGGACCTATAATCACCTAGGAGTAACTCTTTAATACTTTACTAATCTTACGACGGGATATAGGTGCACTTCTCTAATCGTCAATGACTAGGCGTAGGGCGAAGAAGGTTACATTCGAGGCCTACGTAGCAGCGCCCCCTACTCTAAAGAAATACCCGCTAGCTCTAAGAAAAGGGGTAGTTGCAGTATATAAGGCATACATTATTAAAGAAATTTCAGGGTACAATTTACTACTAAGTTGTTTGTAGATATCTTAGGTGGATTGTATCCAAGACTATAGGATAGGGGTTATTACTATTTATAAGGCAAACGGGACTCCTAAAGTCATCTATAGAAGGGAGATACTGGTAGAAGTCTCGTCTAATAGCCTAGAAGAGACCAAGCAATATTAGGATATAGAATATTAGGTAGACTAGGAACTTACGTATCTGATAGCTAAGTTAGATAGCTATACTTCTGAAGAATGGTCCGATGTAGATCTATTAGAGTATATAACTAAAGAGGATGCCGGGTATAATCTAGATATCTATAATTTCGATAATTTAAAATAGAGGGGCTACGCTAAAAGAGCTAGGTTCAGCCCTCTTTAAAGGCATTCGACAGGACAGGAGTAGGGACTTTAGAGAATAAGAAACTAAAAGGGGAGAATAATAGTCCTCTATAGTATAGTAGTATAGATAAGTTTAAGGTCCTCGATAGTAGAGGACTAAAG
>Ga0268250_10000096_pt1 | contig 41309 bp, 41 predicted proteins | sample AgamicAsSfe_FD_200448 | JGI IMG/M metagenome (GOLD analysis project Ga0268250, IMG submission 200448) | Agave microbial communities from Guanajuato, Mexico - As.Sf.e (v2) (version 2) | ecosystem: Host-associated > Plants > Phyllosphere > Phylloplane/Leaf | place: Guanajuato, Mexico | collected...
TCTTCTAAACCCTCAAGCCGTCAATTTCTAAATCCTCATGCCGTTAGGGTTCATTAGGGTTAGCTCTAGCCTCACCAAAATTTAAATCCTCAAGCCGCAAGAGGGTCTTGGGATTGTGGATAGGTACCTCATGTCCTCCTTCGCATGCGCTATATCCTGAATATTTTTGAATCTGTAAATTACCTCGCCTTGACCCTCTCTGGATACGCTTGGATGATGGTCCCGTAAATAGTGCGAAATCTGGCTTGGGACGACTGCGAATTAGCATCGTTTATATATCACGACTCGATACTCACTTAAATGGGTGAATAATTGATCGAAATGGGACATCGCACGATAATACTTCGAATTACTCCGATCGTGATACTCTTCTTACTGATCTTAGTCCTTCTTGAAATGGGCGCGCGTGCTCTTCACGTCTTTTCGCGCTGAATGGTGCTCACGTATTCTGAAATTGATACCCTGGCCCGTGCGGATGCGCGAACATTGAACCTACACCGCTACTTTAACTCTTTATTCTAGACCTTCCGACCTGGTTTTCTGACCGGATTTTGTCAGCGGTTATCATCAATATATTTCAAGTTGCTACTGTATGAATTTTGGGATGATGCATGCAGTATAGCCTAAAGCCCCACGCCGTCAGAATCGAAGTCCCTATGCCGTTAGGGTTCACTAGGGTTAATTCCAGCGTCACTAAAAATTAAGTCCCCAAGCCGCATGGGGGGCGTGGGATTGTAGTTAGGCACGCTACTCCGATACTACTAACCGCTACCGACAACCCGCCCCCATACTCCGTATTGGTTAAGAGGTTTGGCTGGATACTCGAAACCTTAAGACCTTGCGCCCCCGCAAGAAACTGGACTGGCAAAACCATAGGCCGTTTCCAATCACTAAAGTGCTAGGTCCATACACGTACCGTCTATAGCTGCCTCCGTCCATGAAAATACATCCTATATTCAACGTCAACAGCCTCTATCCCACCGTAGGTAACCCCCTACCGTTCCAGATGCAAGAACCACCTCCAGCTATTATAGTAGAAGGACTGGATGAATAGGACGTTAAGGAGATCGTGGATTCCGTTACTAATCGCCGGGGACGAGGTGGTAAACCTCGCATCAAGTATATTGTCCGTTAGAAGGGTTATGATCAACCTATAAGAGAACCTGCCGATACTATCTAGGAAGATGTCCCTGACCTTATTAAGAACTTCTATCGCCGCTATCCCACGAAATCACGACCCGCTTTTATACTTAGTTAATACTGACCCTGCTCCTTCGCGCATCGCATATTGAGTAAAAGAATCAGGATATAAAGAATCGAACTACGCTCCCTCGCGCATCGCATGTTTAACAAAAGGATTAGCAAATAGTTTCGCCCCCGAAGGAGCTCTCTACGGTTACTAATACTGGACGTATTACTCGCTAGCCTCCGCACGGTGGCTCGGGACATATGGCCTTACAATATAGTGTTGGTAACCGGGGCATTACAGCTATGCAATATACTAGATAACCCTGCTTATACTGATTTCAATAAGTCTACGTCAGCAACCCTTAATAATAGTTGAATTATACGAAATCCAAACTGCGTCAGCTACCTGAGCTATATAGCCTATTTAATAAAATGAATCTGCAGGACCTTTAATATATACTATTAGACCTAGACTTGTCAGGCTTCCGCCACCCACTAGAATTGCGTTACGCGATGCCAAGGCGTTCCTTACTGATTACTGATTACTGATTACCGCTTACTAACTATAGCCGTGCAATGCGCTTCTCAGGAGTTCAGCCTAAAGGGAGGGAGTAATATTATAGGACGACATAGTCTAATCATAATACGCGCCTCCCGTATCGGGAAGCACATGATAGGCTAGGAAAGAAAGGTTGAACCGCGGGTTCAACCTTATCTGTTACCGCCGCTATCAGCAACGTAGCTCTTCAAGCTACGTCCTCGTTATATAGCCTAACCTGTACTGATAGATAAGACCTCCGTAGCTGACTGAATCTGAACCGTTTCCCCGTATTCACGCCAACCACCTGCCGCCGCAAGACCGACCGTGACAGCGGATAGGTATTTAACAACGCCGCGACGCTTTCTAGACGATATCCTTGCGTATTGTAAGGGGAAGTGGCTCGTAGGGAGGAAGTACCTCTATAATACTTTCTTTCGCCGCTTTTATAAGGATTGTTACGAGACCTTAAAGGGTATCTATATACTTTCTACGAGCGATACGAGGAAGAAGTATCTTATAGAGCGGCGCCTAAGTATTACGAGACGGAAACATTATAGGAGGAATACGGAGCCTATAAGGTTAATAGTTATAGACTACTTACTTAATACCGGAAAGTTAATTATAGCTAGGAAGGTTTTAGGAAGGATTCGGTAGGAGGTTAAGGAGGCCTTTAAACGAATAACGTATAGAAGTAAGGAGGGTTCGGCGGAGTCTTAAGTTAGCGTATAGATAGAAGGAAGGAGACTATTAACCTTAGGTATAAATAGCGTCCCCCCTTAGGAACGGGGTAAAAAGTAGCTAGAGTTAGTTTAGAGGAGGATTCGTAGTCGTAGGCCTAACTGTCTATACCTAGACAAGCGTTAAACTGTCTAAGCCTAGATAAGCGTTAACTTTCTTAGCCTAGATAAGCGTTAACTGTCTCTACCTAGATAAGCGTTAACTGTCTCTACCTAGATAAGCGTCAAGCCCACAAGGAAAGAGGTGGTTTAGGGGAAGAGATTAGAGGATAAGTTTAGGGGAGGTTGGGTCTTATAGAAGGACTCCTTAGTAATCTAGCGGCGTATTATAGGAACCGTTATTTAAGACGAGCGAATTATAGCCGAACCTATTATACTTTTAGAGCCTGATATGCAGCTCTATTACGGCTTAGAGCGAGGTATATTGAAGGAAGTAAAGGGAGATTAGGTTAGATAGATTTCTAATAGGGTTAAAAGATATAGCGTATAATATTCGGTGTATAGCAACGATTCGTCGTCGTATAGGACCGAGAAATTGCGTCCCGTAAGCTCAAAGACGCGGGTTATAAGTCTTAGTAATCTTTAGAAGGATTACTAACGGTAGTCTTTAGCGATAGTTAGATATAGCGGTTATAAACTAATAGGAGCTTTTTTGCTATTAGCGGATTGGCTTCGTATAGGGAGGTAGGACCGGCGATACTAGAGGATAAGGTCTTAGGGTACTATACTAGGTATTATAGGGCTAAAGCGAGGAAGGTCTCGTCGGCGGACGGTTCTCGTACCGGAAGAAAGATTAGTCGTAGCTAGTTAGAGATATAGAGACAATATAGGGCCGAGCTAGAAATAGCGAGGGAGGAGTAAGTAACTAGACGGTATCTAGGCTATTACGTAACGGTTAACCATACCGTTCGTTGACGACTAACTACGGAGAGCCTTGCTGTTATCTACTCAAGATATACATGGTTGGCTACTAGCCGTTAATTAGAGAGCCAATTGAACCCCTAACCGTAATGGCTTCTCCTTGACCAGGAACAGCTTCGAAGCAATCAAGATACCTTATACCGGGGTAGCATCCAAAACTGGTCTCATATGGAGGTTGAATTCAAGTCACTTACGAGCGGAGAGAAAGGATCGAGAAGAAGCCAAGGAGTGTAATCGTGGCAATGTAAGTTTCAAAGGCATAGCACGCTTGCACGAATCCGAGCTATTCATGTGCGTCCTCGATAAAGCTGACTAATGTATTCGGATGTGAGTCTCGGTACCCGATTCTGGACGCGGCAAGGGCGAAGTCTGCGCAGAAGATATTGCACGGGGGCGTCTATACGCGGAGAGCATGGGCATGGGCGAGAAGTTGGAGGAAGGCATCCAGAGCGGAATATATTAAGATATCGGAGGAAAATATCGTTAGTCACGCCGGCTAAGCACCGACCTGCAAACACAATACCATAGCGTGGAAGGGAGACCATGACGTGTCCAATCGAAAGGCCGGTGTCCATTCTGGAGAGCTAAACTTACATAATAGTCGTCGCTGAAAAGCCCACGATATAAGTCTGCCGAAAGTATAGGATGTGAGGCCCTAGACTGCCATGATTCACCCCTGCGAGAAAGAATAAGAAGAGTACCATTCCCACTCACTTCGGCCGTATCGATGGCAATGACCTTGTAGGTTCCGCTGGACGCGAGCCTGTACGTAGATATGGCTTTGACAGTCTCCTTGCGGCACTACTATTGGAAGCGACACTCTGAGGGCGTACAAGTCACATCGAAGGTCTTGATCTTGTTGTGCGAACTGGTCGATGAGGACCGTTTACTCGCAGTCTCTTTATATGAGTCTTCACCTTCCTGCAGTCGTCTACACCCTACACGTGGCGAAGCTTTGCTGCTCGAGCGTGTGATAAGCGCACTTGGATCCGTACCATCAGGAATGTCTATATTAGTGTCGCTGGCCTCGCGCTTGATCGGGACAAAGGATATTGAAGCGAGAGCACAAGTGAGCTAGGAAGTTGATTACAGCTGCTACCTTGTATATGCAACTTCGCTCAATGGGACTTTCACATCGTGCTTGCCTTGTTATTTGATTGCGGTCGTTCAGTTATTGTTTCTCCTGACGATAGCTACAAGTGCGACATTGTACTGAATGCATCTCTGAGCTGCCGCTTCTCGCGCAGGAACGTGGCATGCAGATCACAGAAGCTGAAATGTGGAATATGCCAGGCGAGGGACCTGAAGTGACCACTGTAAGCATATTGGTGGGGAAATAATAACCTCGCATCAATAAACATGGTTAAACATGAAAGCTCTTCTCATAATACATTTCACACTTTCGAAACCTGCCATCTAGCCATTAGACGGTGTTCCCACGCACTCCCACCCAACTATGGGTAATTTCCAGGCGCAGGTCCAAAGTACCCAACGGCCGGCAACTCCGTCTTCGGGTTGAACCGCCTACACGCGGTGCCCTCACAACCCTCAAACGAGACATCCGTGCCCCACCACTCAAACGGCACCTCCGTGTACTGGACACAGAAGAAGATGATGACGGCCGACAGCGCGACACCAGCCGAGAACGCCGCAGCGAGGACGTAGTTGTACTTTGACCAGAAGGCGAGGTAGCGCGGCTTGACGTACATCCAGCTCAGCACCGCAACGGGGATGGCGGGGAGGTAGTACGAGAAGTTATAGGGCGCCCACAGGAGCCCACCTACGCAGAAGAGCACCGGATGAAACTGGCGGACGATTTTGCTTTGGGGCCAGCGGCGCTTGGCGAAGTAGCTGAGGACGGGGAGGATTGCGCCGACGGGGAAGCCGAGGAGGAGGAGGTTGTAGGGGCCCTTGCCGAAGAGCTTGTGCGGGCCGAGAGTTCCCCAGAAGACGGCCGCGGTGAAGAAGGTGTTGATTCCCGGGCATGTGAAGCCCCAGGGTGCGTTGGTCGTGCAGATGCCGTTGAGGTGCATCTGGAAGTTGAAGACACCGGTGCAGACGAAAGTTGAGACGAACGTGGCGATCAACTGAGCGAAGAATACTGTCCTGGGAGGGAGCTTGCAGTAGTGCGCCAACTTCAGGTCGTTTGCGAAGAACAGCGCGTGGGCGGTTGTGACGTAGCCAAAGGCCTTGAAGAAGTTCATGGATAGAGCGTTACCCTTGACGAAACCACCACCGATGAACTCGGCAATGACGTTCAAGGTGACTTGGATACCAGTGATGGAGTAGACGAGACCGACAGGGACGATGAAGATGAGAGCAAGGACGATACCAAAGATGACGACAGCCGGGTTAGTGTAGGTTTCGTATGCACCAATGCCAGCCATACCAAGGGCAGCTGCGATGGCGAGGACGCTGCCGTACCACCATTCGGGAACCTCCTTGTAGGACGCCATCAGCCTCATGTGGATGTCTTGTGTGATGTCGTTCTCGGCACGCTTGCGCCTGAAGAGCTGCTTGAAGCCCAATCCAATCTCGTGGCGATGGAAAAGAATCGCATACACGAGAGTCGATGTGTACACGGCAAAGAACCAGAAGTAGATGGTCAGGTTACCGGCCGCCATCCAGGGCATCGAATATGCCTGATACTTTTCTTCGTCGAGAATGCCCTTGGAGTTCACCGCGCGACTGACGTTATAGGCGGCACCTTTGTCAAGTCAGTCGAAGGATTGAATAAGCTTGTCCTGCATGCACGAACCTTTATGATCATAGATGTGGTTACTGTTGATGGGAAGATATGCAGTGTTCCAGGCGTTGGTGAAGTACATTCCGCAGATCCTGTTCCACGGTCAGCCATGGCGGCAGACATGATATTCAACGATCATCGACTTACATGAAGAATCCGACAGTCATTCCGGCAAGCTGATTGAGCGAGGAGAAGATCGGAATGACAAGCGGGTCATACTGAAACGCGATGATGTTCCAGTCAAAAGTCGGCCAAGGGTTCAAACCAAGGCCGTTGACAGAGCCAACAATGTTGTTCAGCGTGGTGTTGGTAGGTGAGATCCAGGAGATCCAGTTGAAATATGACAGAGCAGGGAACAAAAAGTCAGGCAGCCAGAAGTAGGCAAACATGCCAAAGAAGGCAATGGCGAAGAACTTCATCCTCGACCAACCATAAGTCTTGTTGAAGGGTCCTGGGACAGGGACGTTTGTTTCGGTATGGAAGGCTTTGTTAAGAGCGATGGTGACGAGCGAGGTCGGCCAAACTGTGTAGCTTGGGAAAACAAGGAACTTGCGTGACAGTCCAGCGAGACCGTACCCAACAAAGTTGGTACCAAGACCAATGAGAATCTGGTATGAGAAGCTCGAAGCGAAAGATTGGTTGAAGTAGATGGGTAAGTATTGCGACAAGATGATGTTGTCAGTGTAGGGAGTGTTGAAACCAACAGTCGCCATGATGGTGATAAGCATGTGTTCTTTGTTGTTGAATGGGCCGGGGTTGAGGGAGTGGCGTGTGCCTGCAATGGTGAAGCCGACATCTGGCAAGATGAGTGCGAGAAGACGACCGGCCGGATCTATGCTGGGTTACTAGAGGCAAAATAGAAACAGGAGGCATGCTACTCACAAGCAAGCAATTGCGCGACATTGGATGTTACTGAAATAGCAGGTTGACGGACGGCAAACAGTTGATTAATGAAAGCGCCGCCGATGACAAAGAGAATACCGATGAACCAGGCTCTGGGTGTACCAACAGGTAGATTCACGTCGTCTGTGTTGTCCACAACAGCGCGAACCTCGGCGTAGGGGGAGTTCTCGGTAACGAGAATAGCTTCCAGTTTCATTTCGCGAATGAGTTCCGCGTGCATCGCAGGGTTGGCAACAACATCCTCATCAGTGGTGAAATACTTAATCTTCTGGAGGACTGCGCCGGGAAAGTTCTGGTCGTGCTCGTGCAGAAGAAGGACTTGTCGCATGATGTCCATGGTCGCGTCCAGGGTCATCGATCCGAGCTTAGTCTCGATTTCTTCAAGATCTTCCTCGGTGATCTTCAGGTCATCCTGGAGAACGACCGAGCCACGTCGGTCCTCCGATGGTTTGGTACCATAGTCAAACACCTCGCCCGCCGTGACATCGACCTGGATGAGGAATCAGTAATGTGGCCGACACTGGATGCAATTGTGTATAATCTACTTACATTTCCCTTGCCATTATTGCTGTCAAGATACTCGCCATCGGCGTACTTCTGGTCCGAGCTATGAGCGCTCCCGCCGGTGTAGCGGCCCATAGGGATGTCATCACTCATGATACACGGTGCACTCGAAGGCTTTGGGGAAACTGTGGATAATTGAAGAAGAAGAAGAAGAAAAGCAAGCCTGGAAAATGGCTCGGCGATCAGCCCTTATATGTCGCAACAGCAGTATGCTGGTCTACTGTGCTGGCGACGCGCTTATCTTCCAGATGGCAGGCTATCTGCAAGCTGAAGTGCTGGCCGCCGTCAAATGACGTGCTAAAGCATCTGCAGTGCATCGGAAAGGCTTGGTATTGCTTGACATCTTCCTCTTTCAGCCAAGCCAAGTAGCGTTGTCTATCTTCTTATCACGCCTCGGTATAGTCGGTAAAGTTCATCCCAATCGTCAGATGTTCATGATAAGGTATCAAGGTCACACGGGATTGCACAACAATCATGGGTTTCGAGATTGTGCTCGACATGGCACGGACGTCTTCACCGCTTCATCCCTCGGCGATAATCTTTCGCCATTTTTGCACTGCTTACCCTCTGCTTATGAGAGCTCATATTGTCTTCGCATTGTGCGATAAGGTCTGGGCTCCGGAGCCTGTGGCAGCATGTATGCACTGGATCACGGGGGCCAAAATAAAATCACCATGACCGCAAGACGGAGGCGTGATGGTGCGCATGCATTGTGCAAAGCCAGCTCGAACTCGACCAGGACATGCGGGAGTCCAGACCAACAAGACTGAATGGCTGGTGGCGGGGGGCCGACCCGCACGGCTCGGTTGCATGCATGGAGAGTGGCTTTGCTTGGCATATGCATATGCTGTCGCATTGAACAAGTAGGGTCGCCGAGGCTCGTAGTCTGTTCGACCGACCTCTTGGTGGCGTTCGTAGAGGTAGACGTCGTTCAAGCGGGCCAGACGGCTAGACTGCTGGAAACTCGGTGAAACCGTATTGGTGATACCCTATCGTGATATTCTTCTGTTATCGCTTGCTTTGCTTTGCTTGGCTTTGCTTGTTGGGAACACACAGCACGTGGCCCGATTTTTGATTCGGCTTCCCCACACTTGCTGTATCAAGGTCCCCCGTCCACCTTCCTCTTTCATGCCATCTTTCATAGCCAATCTTTCGCCCCTATCTTTTCGACCTCTTCCTGACCGCAAACCGTGCTATGCTTGACACCGCGTCTTTCCATGGTGCTGTTGCTGTTGCTGCTACTGTTCTGCGCGAGGCTTTGTCTTTTCTCTACAAGATTGCCATTCTTCCAGCCTCTTCAACACACTCCTGCCGATCTATTGAAGGGCTGGGGCGACCTTGCACTATAGGGTTTTCGGCAATTGTCGCGAGAGGTACTCAGGTCGTCTTCAACTGCAGCCAGCTTGTCCGTGCTGTCTCGAGTTATTGCTTGCAGAATCCCATAGCCCAGTAGCTTCCCTACGCCTCCGCTGGCAGAGTCCTTGAGGTAGGGCGTGGGGGCAGGAAGGTGGTGCCAGCGTCGACTGCGAGGCGAAGACATACGAGCTTAGGAGGCTGTCGAAGCTGAATTCTGGTTTTGAGCCAGTCGTAGAAGATTGCGCAGCAGGATGCCAATGGTGACCTTTCCAATGGCAGGCACATAGATGGCAGCTTTCTCCTTGACCTGAGGCGAGAAGTTCTGTTGATACACATCAGCAGTCTGCATTGCATATAGATTGCACGCACAACCTTGACTTACCTTTCCACTCGAGAAGTTGATACACACTGCGCCATCTCTGATGGTAGATACAGGCACTGTATACGAGTCTCCAGGCACTCCACTGATGACCACATCACTCAGAGGCAAGCACTGCTCCAGTGCCCATCCTTCCTTGTCCGTGACTTCGTGCTTTCTCTTCCTAATGCCCTCGCCTCGAGTGAACTGCTGAACATCCTTGATATCGACAGAGTACACACAGGCGCCATCATTCGCCAACAGTGCCGCCAGCGGTCTTCCCACGACTTCTGATCTGTTGATGACTGTGATCGTGTGCCCAAACAGCCTGTTCCCATACGGCAATATGGTGTTGTAAATCCTCAGATATTCCAATATCTTGATTATGGCCAGCGGTGTGCAGGGCAGGATGCTCTTCTGATTCGGCGACGGTGCTTCTGGATCGAGGAACCTGATGTTTTGGTAGAGGTTGAAGATGTAGCGATGCGACAGGCCTTCGACATCCTTGGAGATGGCCACGATATTGCGCAGGTAGTCGTCTTGTTTGCTGTTGAAGATGGGATAGTAGACAATTATGCCATTGACGCCTGCGTCAGAGTTTGCCGCGAGGATGGCATCCTCAACATTCTCGCGAGTAACTCGGCGGAGCTCGAAGGAGAAGCCGCTGTAAAAGCTGGTCAGTGTGGATCTTGAGAGAGTAGAGCCTGCACGTACTTTTCGAGGCAAGTTCTTTCTGTCCAGTCTGCGTAAAGCTTCGCAGCTGGATCGTCATTCGCTAGCATGCCGACCAGTAGTGGAGGCTGTGATAGTTTGCTGAGGCCATCTTGAACCTCGTTGAGAAGTGACTTTGCGATTGTACCAGCTAGGATGACCTTGCAGGACGACGGTGAGGTTTCCGTCGCGTCGGCCATGATTTATCTTGAGCGAGAAGGAGGAGGAGGCAGGTTTAAAGGTTCAGTAAATAGAGAAGTCCACGGGCAGCAAGATCCGATTCACCTCATTACATTTCATTATCGATAATCTTTTTTTTCTGGTGATGGACGTTGGCCTCAAAGAGGATCGACGTGAGGTGTATGCTACGCTGCAGTGTAATATGGGAGACGCTAGATATTATATTTGATGGGAGCATTGTTGTAATCATGCTTGAACGCTTTTTCTGGAGTGCTGTACTATTCGCTGATGCATACAATCCCAAGTACTATACACTTTGCCATGCTTGAACACCTCCCACACATTCACTGCCATGACCAATCCAACACCTAAGACATACTCTTCAAGAAATTACCCTCCTTGATATCCCTCCGCCTCTTCGTCCTCATCGCTTTCGTCAAGTCCTCCCTTCCCTGCTGTGCCACTTCTGTTGTGACTCCCTTGCCCGCAGGAAGGTCGATAGCTTGTTGATAGATAGGTATGGGCCGCGCGCCTGCTGCAGGATTGCGTTTTTCTTGTAATCGCAGTGCTTTGTTTGCCTGTCGTCCCATTAGCAATGCTGCCATAGCCCCGCTCCTCGCAGCCAAAGGCGAGTAGACAAGCCGACCGCACCTTTTGTCTCGCCCTCGCAGATTTCGCAAACAACCTCGGATCCATTTCCTGCTTCTGCCCTTCTGCAGCACTCTTTGGTTTATCATCTAAGACGTGCCATAGCCAAGCTGGATATTCGTGGTCTTCTAATGCGACGGGGTCCTGCTTATTCTTGAAGTAATTCAGGCCTTTCAGCACTGTGCCGGCGGCGACTGAGGATCTCGATTGTGATGGTGGCGGAGGGGCGTCTGAGGACTGTGCGGGATTGGCGGAAGTTGTTTCTGTGGAGAGCTGGGGTGTGGATGTTGTGAGGGCGCGGGAATGTGTGTAAGGAGTGTGAGTGCGTGAGACAGCACGAGTGGCGCTGAGGAAATTACGTCTCATTATTTCTATCTCGAGAGGTGCGTGGTGATGATTTATAAGTGTTTGATAAGCTTTGTCGCAGATAGCGTTGGTGTGGTGTCTGGATGCGTCTTCAAGGCGTATGAATCAATTATCGATCATAAAGTCCATAGGGCTGAAACGATCGACATCATGTTTCACCTGGGGCAACTGTTTACGATCACGATACTATATCACGAATACACCACGTCAACCTTTCTTGCGAAAAATTTGACACGACTCGGCTGACTTCAAAAGGAGCGCGGCACGGCACCAAACACGCAATGTTATCGGTCCAGGATCACTGAATTGCACTGAGACACAACATTGTTAACAATGAAAGACACTGACACTGAGATACCCTGTTAAACTCTCTCTTTCGGGCTCTTTTTTCGGGCTCTTTGAGTGGTGCATGTCATCAATGAATAATGATACTGTCCAATTCAAGAGTGCTTCCAATGCAAAGCCCAAGCCTGACGCTATGCTACCAGTCCATCTCCATCACAACATGCTGTTTCGTCGCTTCATGACCAACCATCACTACACATGCGTCTTGCCCAATGCGTCTGCCAGATCATCCACATCATCGTCCTGCTTCTGCGACACTTTCTGATTTTCGGCCTGATCAGCCAAGTGCAACTCTTTCTCCGCCTTCACTTCAACCTCGTCGTCATCATCTTCATCGTCACCACTCGCCGCGTCATCATCTTCTTCGTCCTCTTCCTCATCGTCCAACTCATCCAGCTCATCAAGGCCCCAAGCCTCATCTTCAGCGTCAGCACCTGCTTCTTCTCGTCGCTCACTCAACAGTTCTCCCAACGCTTCAATCGAAGGATCCTCTTCCGAGAACATGTTGCCATTCAGCTCGACTCGTTGCAACTTTGGTAAAGCAGTTTTCGCAGCGTGCAGAAGCGCGGCCACACCTTTCGCGTTGATCTCGTTGTATTGTAGCCTCAGGATCTCCAATTGCTTGTTGTGACCCTTTGCCAGTGTCTCCGCCAGCAGCATGCCTCCGCGTGCTCTTAGCAGTGTGTCCTGTACGCTCAATTCCTTCAGCTCCGCCCATCCTCCTAGAACCTCAACAAGCGCTTGTGCACCAGGTACAGTGAATAGATTGTCTTGTAGGTCCAGTACTTGCAGCTTTGTCGCATTGCGTAGACCTTGCCGTACGATAGCGGTCATACCCTCTACTCGAATTCCGTTCTGTGTCATCCTCAACTCACGCAAGCTCGGACTGTGCGCCTCCAATGCTTCTGCCCATGCCGCACTCGATCCGCTCTCCAGCCTGTTTCGCCCACACACTATTGTTTCCAGATATGCAGCTTTCTCACCCTGCGCCGCCTTCTTAGCCTCTGCAAGCCGTGTCAGTGCATTTGCGATGAGTGTGCCTGCCGCTGGTCCAAGACCGTTGTTGTTGAGGATAAGATGACGGAGAGGAACGTGCTTCTCGAGGAAGTTGACGAGCGGCGCTTGAGTGCGGAGACCGAAGGCGTTGTCGTTGAGGATGACAGTGTGAAGATTCTTGAGAGGTAGCAGAGCAGTCAGAAGGGCATCGAGCGCAGGCGGGATTTCGGTGATGTCGCGTGATGTGAATATGTCACCAAGATTGGCGGTCTCTAGAGCAGTGAGCTTGGAGAGGTGCGGTGCGAGCGCGTCGGCGGCATGAGGACTGATGGTATTTCCAGATAGATCGATCTTGGTGATGGTGTCGTAAGAGGAGGTCAAGGGGGAGATATGCTTTTCCACATCGGACGCGGTGTCCAGGCGGAGTGCTTTACCTTCAAGGGAGAAGGTGGTAGTAGACATAGTGAACGAAGCGATAACAAGAATATGGCTTGGTTGCGTCAAGTTGAATACACAAGACGAATGAAGGGAGATGGTAAATAAGAAATGAAACTGTAAACAAAATCACGTGCTAAATTTGCGTCATATTCTCAAGAAAGTCATCAAGTCCTCCGTTCGGTTCCAAAGCAGCCCTGCACATCCTAATCAACTACTCTCTCCTCAAAGTCACTTGATTTGATCAACGCATCTGCGGTCAAGCGTCAGAAACAATCGGTGTTTCCCAATAGCAAATTCTAGCATACCGTACACCTCCGCTCTCTGACACATCATGTCGTCTCTCTTTGCCACCACACAATCATCATGTCAGTACAGCGCCTGAGCCTGGGAACCCACCCAGCACCACCACTAGCCCTTGGCCTCTCTTTCCTATGACCAGCCATGCTAATATCATTCCAGCAGCACAACCAACAAGCACGAATAACCTCGCCGCCGACCTCAAACCCGCCGGCGCCGCCGCACAAAAAGTGAAGCCCTGCTGCGTATGCACAGATGAGAAGGCAGCGCGGGATGAGTGTATGCTATTCAGCTCTAGCGACGATCCAGCGAAAGAGTGTGCGACGCTAGTCGGGCAATATAAGAGCTGCATGTCTGGGTTCGGATTCAATATATGATGGAAGGTAGGGAGGAGGGTTTGGCGGTGACAGGTTTCTGGGAGGTGAAAGATCGGAACAGAAAGGAGGCAGATTTATGGAAACAAGCACGGAAGGAGTAGAGCATTTCCGTGGACACGGTGGCGAGAACGTGGTGGGGGAAAAGACGAATCGCAAAAAGGCACAGCTTTAGCCTTTGCGGACGACCTGGCAACGGAGGCAGGTGCCTTCCACAACGATAGCAGGATGGAAGGCTTGCGCTGGGCTGCATTCGGGTTGTACTATTTCTTTTCAACTGTACAAATATTTCAAACTCATCTCTCCGCTCGATTTGTGGCTGTGAGAGATGGCGCATTTCATCACTACTGCACGGTGTCGAGATTTTCGTGCCCTATAAAGTCTTTGCCTTGACCTGACCATTCCCCAACATGTTGTTCCGGCTCAAGCCTTGCGAAACAGTCACCCACAATCTCCACAGACACCAAAGATAGCAAAGTGCAAAGCCTGCAGCACCAACCAGAACGTTCACAACAACCCACAGATCCGGTTTCGACTGTGGAGGTTGTAAGAACGCCTCTAGGATGTGCCAGAACACCATGAAAGCGTAGAAGGACAAATGCAGAAACCGAATTAGCCGTTCCTTCATTGTCTCCTGGTTCCCGGCCGACGGGAACAGTGTCATCGCCGGCACTCCCATGAGCCATGCCCAAAGCGCCGTGAGTACAAAGTACGGTATCCTAACGCCGTCTCGCTTGAGGAGAGGATACATTGTCCATGCGCCGATAATATTTGCAAATGAGATCCACGATCGTGTTTGTGGCTGGAGACCGCCACTTAGCAGGAGGGTCATAGGCATTAGTGGTACGAGCACGCTCTTCTCATGAACCTGAAAGGAGAACAAGAAGAAGCCCCATGCCGAAGCAGCCAGTGCAAGCGGAAGCGTCGTTCGTTGAGGAGCAACGAGTACTGCGACGCATGGTGGTAGGATTGAGAGACCTGTCAATGCGAGGGATGCTTGTTGAAGAAGTTCCTTAGGATAGTGGTGTAGTTTGTGGAAGGTATGCAAAGCGCACCAGAAGTTTGCGACCTTGTCCTCGAAGAGTCCACGATGAAAGGGAAAAACGCGGTGGACGATTTGAGTCAGCTGGAGTGCAACTGGATAGTATACTGCTTTCATATCCAGTCGTAACGAAGTCAACAGTGGTGATGGTTCGAGCTTTGACGAGTAAGCTCCGCGATATTGCTCGTAGAGAGGTGCCAATGCTAGTGGTAGAAGAAGAACCACAAAAGATATCGCTGTCATCAGCGCAATACGCAGAAATCGACCTGGTAGGATCGATGGAAAGACACAACTGCCCAGTAGAAATGCAAAGACAGGCGGTGCATAGTATAGCGCCATCTGCTTGAAGCCTAATGCTGCAACGAAGAAAATACAGCTCAGGGCATACGCGCGGTGCATGACGCAAGCGAGGAATGCTGCAACGAACCCAAGCATGACGGCGTTATACTGGAAATGACCATGATCAGTGAGGATAAGAGTGGGCTGCATCAAGATTGCTGCAACTGCTAGTGTGTTCTCCCATATAGTAACTCCTTGCAGGCGAGCATATTGCCGACAGAAGATGATGACTGCCGGTATGTAGATGATGTATTCGGAGATGAGAACGGTTGCCCGCATGAAGATCTTCAGCACGGGGTCATCGAGTCCGCGTGAACTGTAAAGTGCGAACCATGCTGGGTTGATATATGTACCTCTACTGGGTGTCAACCACTGTCTTCACAGGCTTTGAAACATCATGACGAAAATATCTGCTTACATTCGTCCTACCAACCAGCTGTGATATGCTGTAAGTGGTGGATAGTCCAGGCCCCACCACAAAAGATCATGGAAGTACCATTGCGTGACAGGAAGCTGTGTCGTGATCTCCATCCAGTGTCTCTGTGCCTCGAAGTCACCATGCATTGGAGGTGATTGGAAACCAGAGTAGTCCCAGAAACCGGTTGCCCAGCGAAAGAGACCGACTGTCATCAGCAGAATAGGCAGCGTCACCCATTGCGATGTGCTCCCTCGTGCTGGCCGGAGAAATGACTATCAGACCTGTTAATAAAGGGCTTCGCGAGAGAACAACATGACAAGCTGGCAACAAGGAATGGAATTGTAGAGAGACAAGGCGTATGCTGAACTCGGCGCATTGAAAGCCTGCGCCAGAGCTACGCCGTGGCCTGCGAAACCATGCGATTTCACAAAAGAGATGCTCACACAGTACTGACCACAAGGGGAAAGGCTGGACGCGATGGTGTTTGCAGCACATGCTGGTCTTTCTCTGGACGAGCAGCTAGAGATCCAGTCTCTTGACCATCCGACTCGTCCCGCCGACGTCTTCGTGGCTTGTGGGAGTTGTTGACCATTCCCAGGTCGTGTGAAGGAATTGCTTGTCAAGGCTACTGATGGCCACCGCAGTCGTATTGTTGTCACGAGCGAGCTTGCGGAGTCATGTATTGCCATGTCGAGCAGTCCAATATCTAGCGGATGCTGCCCCGGAAATCTCCACCTACTCCACTTTAACTTTTTTTCGAGGTCTGCAAACATCACTTTACTTTGCGCTTCACCTCACATCCATCTATCCTTCACATCATCCTCCCTCTTCATCGCATCACCTTTCAATCTCCTGAAAGGCTTCACATCGTATGTGCTACTCTACTGATTGCCCTGAACAACAAGGCACGGATCCTGCAATTCCCAACCACTTCTTCGTTGAGGGCGTTGCAGCCTGCCTGTCGCGTGATAAGAACTATCTTCTAACAAAATCTTCCCTAGTCAATCACTGCACCCACAACATACACAATGGCCAAGTCATCAACCAAGACCGCTGCCCCTGTAGCCTCCGACAAGGTCAAGTCTGGCCGCGTCGGTAAGCCAGTCGACTCAAAGACCAAATCCTCCAGTCTGAAAGCTAAGGCCGAGACAGTTGAGAAGCAAGTCAAGGCAGACAAGACCGACAAGAAGTCCAAGAAGTCCAAGAAGGCCCCGACACCCGAGCCATCGAGCTCTGAGGATGACAGTGACGACTCCGAGTCCGAGGAAGAGGCAAAGCCCGTTGCTGCTGCCGCAAAGACGAATGGCGCTGCCAAGCCTGTCGCTGCCGCTGCTTCTGATTCAGACGACTCTGATGACTCTTCCGACGAAGAGGCTGCCCCTGTAAAGGCCCCTGCTGCTGCCAAGAAGTCCGCTGCTGCCCCCGTCGCCAAGAAGGAGGACACCTCCGACTCCGATGACTCCGACAGCGACTCTGATGAGGAGACTGCACCTGCTGCAAACACCGCTGTCCCTGTCCCAGCCAAGACCGCCGAGGATGACATGACCGACGATTCCAGTGATGACAGCTCTGATGAGGAAGAGGCTCCCAAGGCCGACAGCAAGAAGCGCAAGGCTGATGCTGAAGAGACTGCCCCTGTGACCAAGAAGGCCAAGGCTGCTGACCCTAACGCTACACCCAACCTTTTCGTTGGTAACTTGTCATGGAACGTTGACGAGGAGTGGCTCAAGTCCGAGTTCGAATCATTCGGCCCCATCAGTGGTGTCCGCATTGCTGTTGACCGTAACGCTAACAACCGCTCTCGTGGTTTCGGCTACGTTGAATTTGAGAACGCCGAGGATGCCGCCAAGGCTCTCGAGGCCAAGAAGGGTGCTGACCTTGATGGCCGCCCAATGAACGTCGACTTCTCGACACCCAAGACCGATGCCCCTCCTCGTGGTGACCGTGTTGACAGCCGTGCCAACAAGTTTGGTGACTCTCAGAGCCCACCCAGCGACACTCTGTTCATTGGCAACGTCTCATTTGAGGCCACTCCTGACCAAGTTCAAGAGATGTTCTCCGAGCACGGCACTGTCACCAGTGTCAGACTGCCCACCGACCCTGATAGCGGCGCACTCAAGGGTTTCGGATATGTCAACTTTGCCAGCCAAGAAGAGGCAAAGGCAGCTCTGGAGGCATTGAACGGTGCTGACCTCGCTGGCCGTGCCATCAGACTCGACTTTGCATCTGCCAGACCCGACAACGGTGGAGGTGGTCGCGGTGGAGGCCGTGGCGGTCGTGGTGGCTTTGACCGTGGTGGCCGCGGAGGTGGACGTGGTGGCGGACGTGGTGGCTTCGGTGACCGTGGTGGACGTGGCGGTGGCAGAGGTCGTGGAGGTGACCGTGGAAGCCGTGGCGGCCGTGGTGGTTTCTCAACGAACCGCGGTGGTGTTGGTGACTTTTCTGGCAAGAAGATGACTTTCTAGATGTCCCTTGTTGACCCTCCCGGCCATGATCTGGTTTCGAGATTCAAGAACAGGCTTGGATATGAACGTGGATGGTGGCGCAGGATGCAAGATGATGATACCCTTTCAATGATTGTCGATTGATGAGATGTTTGGTGCAAACAGGGAAACAAATGGTTACGGAAAAGTGATTATCGGCGTCCAATGTGGGAGATGTACATTAGTTTGCGGTGATGAAAGTTATGTTAGCAATGTAATCATTCATTCAGTCCTGGCTAATCATTCCTTGCTACAAGTCGGTTGTGTAGTTATTTCATCCATTGCTTTCGGACCTCGTCGTCGCGGTCATGATTCATGCTTCATAATCCAAATTTGTGACAAATTCCAATTGTAGTCTCCCGTTCACAAACCCCTTCACCCTCACCTGACCTTTCAACACCTGATCACGCACCATCCATCAGTATCCCAAACAGTCGACAGGTCGAGACGACGCCACCCTTGTGCATTCCGACAGTCTCACCCGCTCTCGACATCCAGCTGCCAGACTCTCCAGCCACCTCCAGACTCTTTTCCGCTTGGCACAGCGCGGCAACTCCAAGTATCAGTACACCACTAGGGCTGGCCCAGACGTTGCCTTCGGATCATCTCCAGCTCGACTAAATGCTGAAGAGAGCTGAAATATCCTTGCGAAGTAGTCCGCGGTAGCGAATACGAAGCACGTTCACGAGAGTTGTGTCAGGACTCCACCTCGTCCACACACAAGGAAGAGAACTTGATTTCCATGGCTGTGTGTGCTTCTACGGCGTTCGTTCGTCTAGGTCGTGATTCCGTCTGTTTGCCACTGCTGAGGGGAGGACGAGGCTGTGAGCAGAGACACGGTGACATTGTTGCTTTTTTGCATCTTGAGATTTCGCGATCATGTCGACGATGCATGTGATCTAGCGTCAGTTTTCCACCTTTTCCCGCTGCTACGATAACCCCGCTTCTCACTTCTATATATGGCGCAGAAGCAGAGTCAGTCTCAGTCTTCACTCTATCCAACAATGTGCCACGTCTATGTCAGATCAGGACGCTTTTAGCAAAGACACGGCAGACTAGAAAAGTGGATGCTCTTCCCAACACAGCTCTAACGTCATGCCGCATGATCCTGAATTGGACGAACCTCGTGTCATGCTTTGGGAGACAAGACTTGGACGATTGGACGACTGGACGAGACTGGCATGAGTAGTCCACTTATTGCCACGCCAGCACCATGCTGTATTGGATCGAAAGTGATGTGGCACGCGCGCATGACTCCTCTCGATTACCTTTTGCGTCCTCATGCTCCCGATCCCCAGTATACTCCAGGCAACGGGAGCGCTTAGAGAGTATAGCCGCTCGATGCCAGCACAGCTTAACATTTGAGATTGTTTTAATCAAATTATGCAGATTCATTGTTGTCCAGTATAGTATACTCTGTTGATGTCTCATTGCGAACGAAATAGACTACGAATACATACATCATACAGTACATTACGCCAGCAAAAGGTCCTAGCTCACAGTGCGCAATCGGCCTTGCTGCAACAGGCAAGGCCGCAAATCCTTTCAGGTTTGTGCCTGATTTGCAATCGGCACTAATGGCATAAGTCTGCTAGATTGGAGCGCATGAGCCATAGATCAGACGGAAAAGACGAGAAAGTTCAGCTGAAAAGTGGTCCGTGTTCGAGCACTCAACGTCAGTGACAAAACGGCTCAAGATATCCACGTCTTGCGTCTTCTTTTCCCTATCATAGCTCGAGAACAGCGGTAAGACTGCTCCTGCATTGTTTGGATGAGCTGTCGCGATACTTCTGAGCCCTGGGTGTCTTGCCGCTGAGCTGGTGCGGGCCCGGATCGTGCTCTTTGCGCAGCTCATGCTTACCGGCAAGCTCATGCTCCTCCGCCTTTCACTCGGAAATCCACCAAACAAAGCCGAGAGAAGAAGCAGAACAACCATACTTCAGCTAACGCACCCCAGAGTCCAATCCACCAGCTTTTACTCGCCTCCGTGGTATCCACTCGATGAAGTCTCTTGGCTTGCTCCGCTGTCCATACAGCGCCTCGCTTAAGCTGGCAAGTGGAGTGGCTTTTCCTCGACGTCCGTGGCAGAGTTATGCTTCACCTGACGACTGCCGCGCCGCCTAGGCGGTCGAAGCCCTCCTGAAGGTCATGTCGTTGTCTCCTTTCAGCTTGAAACAGATCCCCGGATCTAAATATCGCCTGAGCTGAATGATGGTTACCTAAGACAATCCAAGACGTTGTGTCCGGCTGCCGTGCCGCGTTGTGCATGACCTTGTTGTGGCGCATTCTCGCCCTGCATGGGGTACATTGTACCTGTCGACGTTGTCTATATAAGCCTGGTCCTCCACCCCGTGAGGACTCCATCATCCAGCAGCAACATCCACAACAACATCCAACAACCAACACTCCAACACTCTCACAGTCACTCGTTTCAACAGTCGCACGTTTCAACCACTCACCTTATCACAACAACACTTCACGCAACAACACCTCAGCGACAACTGTATCAACAATGCTCACCAAGACCGCCGTCCTCGTTGGCTTTGCCGCCATGGTAGCTGCTAAGCCCATGGCTTACCCTCAGCAGCTCGACCTTGCTGCTCTCATCGCACAGGGTCCTCCTGCCACTGCCACTATTGCTACCACAGCTGGCATTATCACGATGGACCCTTCCAGCCTTGCTTCCGAGGCTGCTGCCTCTATCACCGCAAGCCCTCTGCCTCAGACTTTGCTCGATGCTGCTCTTGAGAAGCGTTCAACTTTCGCCACAACCTCCTCGACCTCCTCCGTCAACGCCTGTGCTACTAGACCCGCCCAGCCCACCGGTGCTGGCCCAGTTCCTAGCCCTGACACTGCATCCGCCTTCCTCGCGAATGCCGCCATCTCCTCTATCGCTGTCAACGCACCCACTCCCAGCGGCTACGTCTCCGCTTTCACGAACCTCCAAGCCGAGAACAACGCTTATGGCTACATGGGCTACACTCTCCTCAACTCCTACGACACCGCCGCCTGCGCTGCCCAGTGCAACACCATCGCTGGCTGCCAGGCCATCAACGTCGCTTTCGAGCGCTCTCCCTCCGTCGACCCTGGCACCGGCTGCGACAACCCAGCCTCCACCACCTTGATTAAGTGTGTCTTCTGGGGCTCCCCCGTCAATGCCGCCAACGCCGTCAACAACGGCCAATGGCGCGACAACTTCCAGGTCGTCATTGCTGGTAGCAACGGCTACACTGCCATCGACCCCGTCGGCACCCAAACCGTCCCCGGCTACACCCACGACGCCAATCTCGGTAACGCCTCCATCAACGCTCCTCTCGACTGCAATGGAAAGGGCTCCTACATGGGATACGTGTCGTGGAACGATGGTGCGCCTTTCTCGATCGCTCGCTGCGCTGCTGCTTGCCGGAGCCAGACTGGATACAACGTTGCTCACCCTCCTTCTGATGGCTCAGCTCCTCTTCAGTGTGCTTTCTTCAACACTTACTTCCTCCTCAAGGATGGGAATGTCCAGGCTCAGGTCTGCTCGCTGTACACTGAGACGTGGGGCCAGACCTACGCCACCAACACTGGTTACTACTACGGTAGCGATGTGTACACCATTGCGTCCAGTGTAACTTACACTAACGCCACTTACCCTGGTGTCTGTGCTGCTTAGAGAGGTTGGGATTGCATTTTTTCGGTGGAGTCATGGAGTTCTTGCATGGCATTCTTGGCTTGTGTCTTGCTTTGTTCTTTTGCTGTATATAGTTCGTCGAATCACATTCATACGCTCATACTCTATCATCTCCAATCTATTTTTCCGGTGCATATCTCGCTTGATGCGCGGTATACTGAAAAGGGGCTACTGAACACTTTGTCCTTTTCTATCTTCTAGCTTCCGAATTGTCTCTGCCTCCTTCTTGATGTTCGGCAACAAGTTTAGCATCACATCATTTTGACAAGAGGCAAAGGTGATTCGTCGTGAAGACTCGCTTCGCCCTGTGTCACACACAATAGCTGGACCGAGTTTGACGTTAAGGCCGAGCCGGAAACAACGCCGACCCCGTTTCCGTCCTCGGGCCTGTGCGGCTTATTGCCCTCAATATAAGCCTCACTCTTTCCTTGTATCAACGCCATCCTCTCTTCTTCCTTGCTATAGCCGTGAAAATGCGTCTGCATCCTGAATCTCAAGCACATCCTCAACATTCACCATGACCATCTTCCAGCTAAACACACTCCGAACCCCCCTCCTCCTCTTCTCCCTGCTCAGTGCCCTCATCATCTACACCTATCGTAAAACCCTCCCCACCCCCTCCTCGACATTCCTCACCACGTTGCCTCCGCCAGACGTCTCACCGGCGACATCCCCCAACTAGCCGACCACAAAATCGTCACCGGCGAGCTGTCAAACTGGTTCCTCGCTCAAACGCACAGTCTGCATTCGCCGCTCGTCCAAATCTTCGTCGGTCCCTTTTGCGCTCCAATCTCAATTCTGTACGACTTCGGCGAATCGGAGGATATACTGAGGCGGCGGACCAAGGAGTTCGATCGCTCGCCGCTGACGGCTGCGTTCTTTGAGGGCACCATTCCGCGGAGCACGATTGGGATACCGAGGCATGAGCTTTTCAAGGAGCAGAGGCGCTTGTGGGCTGGAATGATGACGACGGAGTCCTTGCATACTGTGTCCGCGCCATCGATAGATACTCAAGTCGTGTCAGGAACTGGTGGAGCTGTGGACCAGGAAAGCACATCTTGCGAATGGTGCGCCGTTACAAGCTGACAAGGATCTGAGGCATCTGTCGCTCGATGCTGTGTGGGCGCTGGCTTTGGGATCGATACTCGGAGGCTGCCTTCCCAGCTGGATGCTGTGCAGAGCGTGTCGTCCTCTTCGCTTATTCGTGATGAACATGGTGTGGTCGTCATTGCCAGAAGCGCAGCCCAATGATATTGCTGCGGCGACGGGAACGTTACCACATTCGCTGGATCGTATAATTACGAGTCCGTTTCCGGGTCTTGCGTGAGTCTTGCGGGTCTGCTGTCAATGCGGTGTTCTGACTGATACACTCCTAGTCGTATAGTGATGGGTTACACGCCGAGTGTGCGCCGAGCCACGAAGCTCAAGGACGAACCGTGCCGGAAGCTGATTGCTGAAGCGCGCGCGATGTTTGCACAGGGCGACCGGCAAGATGCGAAAGCTACGTGGTGAGAAGTGTAATGCTTGTTGGGGAAGACACACACTAATGTCAAGACAGTGCAATGGAGCTGGTCCTATCACGAGAGGTTGCGTTGATTGAGAAGACCGGCCATGCTTCCGCGGTGTCTGAAGAGCAGGCCATGATAAATGAGCTATTCATGTATGGTTGGTTGATGACTTGAATCTTGCTGTCATGAAACCAACACTTCTACCTCTCCAGTCGTAGCAGGTCACGAAACCACAGCAGCGACACTTTCCTGTATTCCTCCCCGCTACACCACCTCCCCACAAACCCTAAGCTAACCATCATTCTTCATCAGGGGGATCCAAATACCTCTCCCGCCACCCTACTCTCCAAAGCACCCTCCGCTCCGCCCTCCTCACCGCCTTCTCCACCCATCCACACCTCGATCCCCCTCCTCGACGCATACGGAATGCTGCGCCTCTCGCGCATCGTCTCAGCAGCCGTGCGCGTCACGACCGTGGACACGCAGATCCTGGGGCATCACATCCCGAGAAGAAACTCGGTGATTATGCTGCTGAATGGATGGAGTTCGTTAGGTGGAGGGGAATTTGATGTTAATGAAGAAATGAGGGGGACGAGTGGTGGGAAGGGATCGATTGGGAAGGAGAAAACGGGAAGGTCGGATGAGGGCGATATTGGTGAGTTTCGGCCGGAGAGATGGCTCGCGCCTGATGAGGCGGGGAAGGGTGGTGTTGTGTTTGAGGCGAATGCGGGGCCGTCCATGCCGATGAGTGCGAACCGAGGGGGTGTTTTGGTATGTCTTCATTGTTGTATGCTGAAGACGTGAAATGCTAACAGAAATCAAGGCAAATGTCTCGCGCACCTGGAGCTGCGATTGGCTACTGTCGCACTAGTGTTAGCGTTTGAGTTCGCGGGCGTCCCGGACGCGCTGGACACTGACAAGGCGACGGAGATCACGACGAGACAGCCGGATACGTGTTCCGTGAGGCCGACAATGGTTGCGTAAAGGCGGTGAATCTAGCGAAGTTGTGCAAATATGATAGTGAGTTTGGCGTGGAGGCAGGACAAAGCCCAAGACGAGAGCTGCATCACGTACTATATCCACCGAATACCGAAAGACTACATACGTCCCATCTCCGTGTCTCCTTTGCCAAAAACAACAACAAGCTAAATGAGACACCACGGAATGTCCATCAGGTAGCAGACGTTCGTTGAACCAAATCTCATAATGTACGAACTGTCATAAAGCTGAGGTCGTCATCAGCATTCTCCTCCGCGTCATGCCTTTCAGTCCCGCGTATACCAGACCACAATCTAGCCATCCGCCAGCACCGCTTCAAATGTCACGAAGGACGGCGACCATCTGGCCGAAGATCCTGTCGGGATTCTCCTCTTTGTCTTCCGCGCCTTGCTCGGGATAGATGCTTTGGACACGCTTTGTCCCAAGATTACTCGATTTGGCACCAGTTCTGATTGCAAGGGCAGGCCGATGATCAACCACATCCTTCAGCTTCAAAGTACGGAGCCCGGACACCACTATAGTACCCAAAGTTAGCGCTTGGTATGCAGTCTGTTGAGGATAGGCTTACAAATGCAAAGGCCCAGCTTTTCTCTGAGCATTTGATTTTTGATGTTGATCGGCTGGTAATCTGGTCTGTCGGCGAGCAGTTCCTCCACAGCTCTCTGCTTGTCCACGAATAAGGCCAGCGCTATCTGCATGTCCGTAGCTGCTGACTTCTCTTGCTCAGTGTAGGATACCATTCGCAAGCGTGAGGAGAATTCGTGCATAGACTGTTTGAGCTCGTGAAGTGGCAGAGGACTTTCTGAATTAATCTTCTGGAGCGCCTCGGCAGCATTGATGACCTCTTCCGGAGGAACGACAGTACGGTTTGGGCGGAAGATCTTTATCTCACACAGCCTGCGTCTCTTGTCCATCATCCCAAAGTGAACTTGCCATAAAGCTTTGACTGCATTTTCAAATTCGCATACGTCTGGACCGCAACGAGCACGAACAGCTGCCAGAATCTCCTGCTGTTCATCGTCGAGTATATCGTTGGCAATAGAGTCTTCTAATTCCTTGTCTTCCATGAGATCTTGAAATGAGATGTCCGAACCCCATACACACAGGGTAGTGTAGGAGTTCAGTACTGTTGAGGAGCTCGTTGATCAAGACCTGTTGTGTTCTGAGGTCTTCCACGACTTTGGTCTTCAGCCCGGTATTGATCACTTTCTCGGCGCCACTTGTGACTCGAACCATGCGTGCTCGAATGCTTCGTTCTGAAAATGGTAAGTGAAGAGCCATGGAGCAAACAGTACTTGCTTACCGAGATAAACCAATATACGAAGGAAGTTTGGGACTAGCATGGCTCGACAGATCTGAGTGCCTTCAGGATCCAGTGCAAAGAGCTCGTCAAGTGGAAATGGCTTGGCTTCGAAGATGGTGTCGCCCCAATTCCGGAGTCGAATTGCAAGGTTGAGAGCTTTCCACCCGTCAGGCTTTTCCTCCAGTCTATTTTCGGTGAGCATCATGGCTCCATCGTAACAAGTCTCGAAAAGAACTTTGAGTGTCAGATCGGAAGTGTCCTGCACCGTGACCGGCTCTAGCCTTGTTGTCAAGCGTCTCGCTCGGGTCAAGATTGTATTCACATTCTTCAGGTCTTGGTGGCAAGCAACGAATAGGTCATAGATGTCAAGCACATCGGGGAGACGGTTCGGAGCCAGCGTATCCGGTAGTGGTGCCTGAAGTCGCATGATCTTGTGCTGTATAGCATGTAGGCATCTTTCGATGTCATCCAGTGGATTCGTGACTTCTTTCATGAGTCCAAAGTCATAAGCCGCTCGGAGCTGAGTATTGTCGAGACTTCTCATTTCCGAGATGATTGCGGCAATCAGATTACATTCCTGATCCAGCATCGACAACAGTTGGACAATGAAGCCTCCAGCAAACGAGCGCAATGTATCACGCTGTTTGTACAGGATGGTGATGGTGTAGCTCAGATGAGAGGTGAAGTTTGCAGGAAATTCAACCCATTCACTGGCTTCATCGTCTGGCGGTTGGGTCCATTCGATGTCTTTTGCTTTCTTCCTGTACCCAGGCGAACGTGGCATCCGAGAGGAACGAGTGCTCATTTTGCGCTGCCTAAAGATCGTATGTATCTTACTAGCTAGTCGACACAACATTGAGAGCGGGTGAGAGACTTATAGAGTGCTGCGGGTGCTGCGGGTGCTGTGGGTGCTGTGGGAAAGTGAACAAATGCAATGTGCATGAGCAGTACCTCAAGGTTACTCGGCCAGCGCGTACTGTCTAAGCGACTAGCGCTTAGCTGACTGGTGAGCCAGCAAACAAACCTGTTTTCACGTAGTGCAAGATAGTACAGTCTTGTTACAGACACGCTGACTCCTTGTGAGCTGACTCCTGGTCAGCTGACCATTTCGATCACGAGACTATGTGCTATCATAAGCCGGGAGGCATACATATAGGTATCTAAGCGCCCGACTTGCCTGGACCGGCGGTTGCATGCATGATTCGACAATATATCCCTGCCTGTAAGACCTTGTGCAAGCGTAACACAATGTCATCTACAGCGCTGGATCGTCTGTTTGTTGCGATGCTGCCATTATCCATATGGGCAATAGTTTGAAAGGTCATTAGATGAACAAGAGGTTCAAGCACGCCTTGAAAGGTCATTAGATGAACAAGAGGTCCAAGCACGCGTCTTCATATACGAACGCCTTTTAGCTTCTGCTCAGTCTGTTCTTTTGGCATCCGTCGTGATTTCTACCACCATAACACTCGGAAGCTCATCATGGACCCATTTACTGGTCTCGTTGCTGGTCTCACACTGGTCGGCATCGTCTACCAAGGCGAACAGAAAGTCGAGGAGGGGTACGACAAAACGACTCATTATGCAAGGGATTGGTTCGACAAGAAGATCACTTTTACTACGAATCTCAAGAATCTGACATTCCTCGAGAAGCGTTACGACATAGTCGCCATCCTTAGAGACACTGATCCAAGGACTCAAGATGGCGAGTCTCTGAGAGGGCTCATGACGGGGTTGTATGAAGATTTTCAGGCAGCGGACAGCATTTTGAACAAGGCGAAACCAAAGTGTACTTTAATCCGAACTCCATTGCAGTCTTTTTCATGACTAACACAAGAGGTATAGTAACACCTTCTGGCTCGACGCATGCCTCGGCACCGGCCCAACAACAGACCGGCCAGGAGTCTCACCAGTGGCCATCATGGACGAAGGGTATAAGGCGTAGGCTTCGGGGTCATGACCAGGGTTCGTCGTTGGCTGAGATCGAGCACATATCGGCAGCGGCAGCAGCGACCAGTCTGGCGTCAGATACCGTTGTAAACACCGTTCAGGAGACCGAAGAGAAGTTACAACGGGCACAGAAGAATACGGGACTCTGGCACATCCTCAAAGGCCTTGTAAAGTGGAGTAACAGGTTGGACAACATCCAAGATCGTATCAAGACGAAGCTGGAGGAGTACCACAGCTGGCTTTCGAACTATAAGCCAGTAATACATCGCCATGTGGATCAGACTGACTCGGTCGTGGCGAGTTCTCCCTCGGAAGCGGCACTCCTTCTTCTTGATCTGCACCAGATATACCAGAAGACGAACAACGTAGCTTCTAGCAGCCAAGTGATGCTAGACATACGTCTAGACAGCTCGCGCAAGGACCGCCTCAGAAGGCTATTGGCGAATTGTGGAGCAGCTGTTGTCAGAGATCCACTCCCGTTCTACCTGTTTGTCTTCTATCGTGTACCGAGAGACGTCTCTGCGACAGCTCGCATCGCGGATGAGATCGCCGTGCAGTCACTGTACAAGACAACCCTCGAGAAGTTGCCCAATCCTGGCCCGCCAAGGGTCACGCATTTTGACTCTGATGCCAACGACCGCAAGAAATATTGCTTAGATGGACAGACAGTAGTCGAGTGCGGCTGGCTCACTCGTGCAACGTCGCCGACAACCAGCAGCCGATCGACTGGAGCTCCTTCGCCGCCGGCCATACTTCATTTTGCTTATCATATTGAGCAACACCGACAACCAGCAGCCGATCGTGAGCCAGCCGCACTCGACTACTGGAGCTCCTTCGCCGCCGGCCATACTTCATTTTGCTTATCATATTGAGCAACAGTCTGCGCTCGTCGACCATGGACCGGTCGCGTCAACACACTACGCCAGATCTAGCGCTTTTAAGCACGACGTCTGGAGCTCCGAAAGAGGCCATCTTCTCAGCAATATCATGCAAGGTCTAAGACAGGCCTATCGTGTCATCGCGTCGCGTCGAGGGTTCCCGCCTTACAATGCCTTCGTAGTCTGGTGTCCCAACACGAACTTCGATGCCTGGAAGTTCTCAGCCAGGCCACTGTGGACACTGGTATCCCTACAACTAGATCTAGGCAATCGAGGTCAACCAACCACTGTCATGTTCGGTGCCGACACAGACGACCTATACATGTTTCCCACTTACCTTGCTTTGCTCGTTTTGGGATTTGGAAGTGGAACGTTCATCGAAAACGATACGAGCGATGGCCAATTGTTTACGGCACACGACCTGAAGTTCAGGAGGATGCTCGCCGCCCAGGAGCTTCTCGCATCTGAACATATCCTTCGGGGAAAGCTATTGACATTTGTTAGAGGTTTGTTGAGTCTAGCTTATGATCAGAACAGGCGCAAAACTGTTGATGAGCTCCATAGCATCAACGAAGAACTACTCGACAAGCTCATTGCAGTCTTAGAGGATCATGAATTCGTAGAAGAGTATACAGAGCGCGCCAAAATCAGGGCATATCATTGGATGCGGGAGCATCCTGACGAGGCGAAAGAGTGGACTGGACCAATGCCATGATGCAAGGTTTTTGTGTCGAGGGAGAGACGACATGAGGTGATAGGTTTTAGGACGTCTGCCATATTTGTTTTCCATTATTAGCAATGTCATGATCTAGCTTTTTCTTGTCAGAACTTGATCTTATGTGGTGTGATGAGCATGCCGTGGAAAGCCTGAATCGAAGCCGGAACGAGACTTCATGACTGAATGCTGAAATGTACTGCATAACGAGGCCTCCTCTTTCAGGCTGAATGGGACCGTAGGAAACGAGGAGGCTATCCAGCAGTGAGAAGGAAGAGATATACTTGCTTTTCACGACCCCAAGTTTCCTAGGGAGAGTGCCGTACACAAGCAAGAGTCACCGCCGGCACTAAAACACCGGATGTCGGACAGAAAGTTGCGATGCTGGATATACGCCCTAGTCTCAGGCGGGAGTGTGCCGCAGGCAAAAGAGGAGCAACTGGAAGAGAAGGAAACACATAGCCAGCTTCACAGCACGTAGCCGGCATAGTAGGGCGTAGTGATAGTATTGTGGCCAGGAAGGGCGATGAGCGGTCTGAATCCACTTGCAAAGACTACGGTACTCTTCACCCTACCACAAGACACGATGAGTGATCATGTTAGAGGGAATATATACATACTGACTACTGCCTGCTACGTGGATCATGGCGTGTTGAGTAGCATAGGTAGAGCAGTAGACCAAATCTGCCATCATGCGGTGGCCAAAAGTTCTCCCAGTCGATGCTGTACATCGCGCCACGCTTCCAGTGCGCAAAGTTACGTGCCTTTCCGTCACTTGCGTCCATGTGTCTCACCAATCACACTCTCTCGATCTTCTGCCATCCGTTCAACCACGCCATCATACCGACACCAAGAAGGACGACGCCGATGAGGCTTGCGTAGGGTGCGGCCTCAGCCAGTGCGGTTTGAGATTGTCCAGAGGTTCTTGCTTGCGCCTTCGTGAGTGTTGACGATGTGGAAGTGGAGGGTGCGGCAGGGTCTGTGGGTGACGATGGCTTTGTCGTGTGGTCGATGTTGCTTGAGGAGGTGGCATCGTTGGAACTCCGCGGTAACGGAAGTGGGACGTGGTCGAGTATTGTAGAATTCGTAGACTGCGTGTTCTTGTCGTCGGAATGTGTAGACTGCTCAGGATTGATAGCAGAGGATAGTGATGCGATGCCCATATTCTGCAGCGCTGTCTTGCCAAGTGCTTGAAGATCTGCCACAGAAGGCATATTCGTTTCATTAGTGCCACTGTTGCTATTAGTGAAAGTATGGCCGTCCTTGCGCAAGCGCTCCATAGCTCTGTCCAATGTGCCATCCAAGTTATCATCGGCTTCAAAATCGAGAAAGTCGTCATCATCGTCACTGCCGCTGCTTCTGCGACGCTGGGGCATATGAGCTGAGACTCCATTAGGCTGTTGCTGCTTCTCACTGAGCATGGACGACTTTTTATCGATCACGCCGTTGGGCAGGGCGTGAATGTGATGTTTGGCAGACCTTTGCTCCCTTCGTTTTCGCGCTCGCTCTTCACGGCGCTTGATGCTTTCGACCATTTCGATCAAGGATTTCCGGTCACGACGTGAAGAATCTTCTGCTTCCTCGACGCGTGTCTTTGATGATGTGAGTTGTTCGCGTAGTGCTTCCATCTCTGTGCGCATGGAGGTGATGAGACTCTCCAGGCGAGAGACATGAGCGTCTGTAGTGGATGACGTCGAGGTGATTGGCAAGGTGGAAGGAGCATCTTGGCGTTGCGTATCCGCAGCCGAGTCGAGCTTGCCAGGTTCAATGCCAGCAGCCGTATCTGGCGCCTGCTGGCTGCCAGACTCAAGAAAAGCAGTACGTTCCTCCACAGCCTTGCGCTCTGCTCGCTCCTTGCTCAACGCCTCCTCGGTCTCCTTGAGCTTGTCACCTTGTGTCAAGATCTCACGCTGAGCGGTCGTCAAAGCGTCCACCAGGTTTCGGATCTGCATTTTCTCGCCAGTGGCCTTGCTGGGACTCTGCGACTTGTTGGGCACAAGAGGTCTTTCGGTATCACGACGTAATAATGGCTGGATATCGTTCATCTTTGCGCGCATATTGCCATTGGCTATTGCTGATGCTGGTGTTTCTGGTAGAGGCTGTGTCGGCGGAGGTCCCGGAGGAGGCGGCGAGAACTGGCTAAGCTTGTGACCATCGAATGACTTCCGCGGGGACGATGGCGATGCTCTTGCTGGAGGAGGTGGCGGTGGCGACTTCTCGTTAGCGACAACGGCGTCCACGAAGTGTGAGGTATGCTTAAGATCATTAGCCTGTATGCGTGCGGCTTTGAGCTCGGTATTGATTCGCTTCACGATGGTCTCAATCGTGACAGGTGTAATCCATTTCGGGTTATAGCCAGCTTGCATCATGTTGTTGTTGGTGACGATTCCAGGATATCGGCCTGCCATACCATTTGCGCCTTGACTGCCTGCTCGACTACGGTTGCCTTGAAGGCCTGGCTGGCCCAATTGGAGCAATGACGGGTCCATTTCGCCAAAAGTGAGTTCCGTGAGGTTGTGAGGCAGAGTACTGAAGCCTGCATGCTCTACGCGAGCCGCCACTTTGTGGTGAACAACCGTCTTCTGGTCCTCGCTGACAATATCAATACCCAGCTCAAGTACATCCTGCTCTTTGATGATATGTGGTTCCGAATCCTTGTTCTCCGGTGACAGCCGCTTTCCGTTGACAAATGTGCCATTAGACGACTTCACATCCTTAATCCATATCTTCCCATCTCGATCGGCCCAGATCTCTGCATGCTGTCTTGACAAGACTTTCGAGTCAAAGTAGCCATTGTGAGCGGTAGGCACAGTTTTCTGATTCGTTTGTCGTCCAACTCGTATGATCTCCGGCGCGTATGGTACATTAATCATCTTGTGCTCGAAAGTGCCGTTCATTGGCAGTAGATGTAGGACAGGTAGAGTTTCTGATTGAGCAGGGGCTTTCGGCGCTCCATTTTGCTGTGTTGTTGAACTCGCCGCACTCAGAGCATTGATTGCCGACATGGCTGCTGTCCTCGTTGTGGGCGCGGTAGATTGCGCACTCGGTGTGGACAGAGCAGCAACAGGCTCTGCCTTTGCAGTAGGAAATATGTTTCGCGTTGGCGGCTTTTTACGTGTAGTCGCGCCAGCTTCAGCGTTCACTGCTGATCTCAAGGCTGATAATGAGCTGATTGTAGACCCGGAGGAGGAAGAGGAGACCGAGGATGACGAATTCGTCCGCTGAGTACTCTTTCTGGGCACTATTACCCGCTCCGGCATAGATATCTCGTTGGGAAGCCTTGATGCCGCCTCATCTACTATTGCTGAAGATGAACCACCATTATCACCTGCCACACGCGATTTCGTGCCCTCGTCTGATGTGGATGAAGTCAGGGAGCCATTTTGCCGCTGTTTCTCAGTCATCCGATCATTATCCCGCAATGGTGGAGCTGGCTGATTGTCTTGAGTAGGCGCAACAGTCGTCATGACATGGAAGCGAGAGTCTTATTTCTGGGTGTCCCGTGTCTCTTGCTGGTGATGCGATAGCTACTGCCTCACCTCCGAGAACACCTTCGCTGATGAGATATCGCGCAGTGACTTGATAGAGCATCTACGCAACACTGAGACACTATCTCGGTCGTGAAAAGAAGAATCTCATGCAATCTTTGGGTCGTCGTCGAAAGGCAGCGTTGTGAGGAGGGTCAGGAGTCGATGCTCGTATTTCGCGTCTCGTTGATAATCGATAGCCTTATACGTAGATCGCAGCTCCTCGTATGCTCTGACGAGTCGAGTCGAGAGTAGAGAGGATGGGGGGTGTTGGCAGTGTTGTAGATTGCAGCAGCAGAGAGTGTGTCAATGATGTCTCGGCCATGTGCAGTATCGCGGTTCCGCGAATTTGAGATTCTCGTCTACTTACCCTGGAGAGATCGACCTACCACCTAGAACCTCGGGCTCCTGCTGCCGGAACGGGCCGCCGGTGACAAGGTTACCTTACTGTCGTGTTACAGACTTGAAACACGTCCAAACAATGCTTAGTAGTAGACTGTCGTCGGGTCTGCCGCGGTGCTTGTTGCTGCTATAGTATTTGAAAAGTGTGTTTCATGCGTGGAAGCAACGCATAGTCACGTGCGAGTTTCTCCGCAATATTATGTAGGGCTGAACCTGGTATGCACATCTGAAACGCCTGCGATGCGAAGTCGCAAACAGTTTCACCACATCGAAGACGATTATGCCTCCAGTGACAGCAATTCCCCAAGGCGGGGCTGGTCGTGCCCCTACGACGGTTGACAAGCGTATGCAAAGCCCAGGAAGCTCGTTGGAGCTCTGCTAAAACCTCGACAGTTAAGATGGGAGGTCTCATGGGTGGCAGTATGATCGAATGATAGCCTGTCAAAGTTGAACCTCTACTCATCCTTGCCTGCAGCCGTCGGTCTCATCATAGGTTTCATCTTTGGCGCGACGAATATCATAAGATTTGGCGCTGGCGCACAAGGGCCAATGCGAACACTAGGACAATATATGCTAGGATCAAGCGCAACATTCGGGTACGCTCTCCCACATTGAATGCATGGGGACCTTACTAACAAGCTCAGATTCTTCATGTCAATCGGCTCGGGCACGTCTTTCTCAAATCCAAGATCCGGACACACTACTAATGAGCTCAACAGTCATCAGGACAGACGCTTCCCCCATTGTTGCTGAAGCATACTCAAGAGCACATCGTCGACCAATGATCATGCCAAGAAACTATCCTCAGAAAACACAAGATCGATCGTCGGAATGATCGAGATCTGGGAATGAATGTGGCGACAATGGAGAAGATTGTAAAGTGTATGCTTCATGGATATCTTGTCAAAAGGCACGGGATTTCATGGCGTTTGGCATTTGGAATATGCATATAAGTAGTCATTCGAAATCAGGTGCGCCATCAGCAAAGAGTGTGAAGCAAACAAGGTTGTCACAATTAGTGGATAATGTATAAGTGTGCATATCGAAGCAGATCCCACTGCTGTAATATTTCTGAAGCCACGGAAGCTTCGAATTGAATGGCTGTCAGGCAGGGACATGGAGCTTGATAGCGTAAGAGCGTGGGATCTGTCCTCAGATGAATCACATCTTTTCCTTGACCCTTATTTCACTTCTTGAGAATCATCAAGTCCCTGACTTAGAGATCAGTTCCTTAAATACTGCTTCTACCATAATCTCAATCATTCTACTTTCCCTCCTTCTCATCTCATCCTCCTACTTACTCTCCTTCTCAAAATCAAGCAACCTCCAGCTCTTTGGCAATTCATCATCACTTTGCTGCCGCTACTCAATGCTAGAACCCGAGGATTATAGCATAACACTTTGACCAAGCTATTGATCTCACGCGTCAGCACTCAACTCGAATACCCCACCGGGAACACAACGAAGTTTCAACAATCGTCATCCAAACAGCAATATGAACGAGGATCTACTTGACATATCCAGGGATCAGATGTTACCGAAGCTTAACATCCCCTTAGCTGAGCACACTTCAGGGAAGATTTTCGAGATGGAGACAGAGCTTGCAGATCTCAAAGCGATCATTGATGACCCCCTCAAGCACCTTGACTCTGTAGACGAGCCATACGGCTATCTGTCCTCAGACAATACATCAACAGTGTCTTCAAAAGAGGCTCGAGCTCTCCAGTCTAGCATGGCCATGAAAGCACTAGTGCCAGAGAAGTTGGAGCGTCTCATCGAATTGAATGGAGAATTCGCCACTGACCTTCATGCGAACTACGTGACTAAGACAGACCACGAGGCTCTGCAAAAGGAACGAGATGTTCTCAAGCAGAATACAGATGAGCTACTCACACAGCTGAGCGCTCTTCGGGCAGATCTACCTAATCAGCTAAAGATCGCACATAACTCAGCTAGGGCAGAAATAGTTGGAGCCATTCGCCATTTCTGTGACACGGAGAGCGGTACCTCTTTCAAGACACAATCAAAACTGCTGCTCACTCCAGTCTCAAGTGCCGAATCGACCAACAGGTTCTTCGAGCGACGCGAGTCTTCAGCAACACTTGACGGTGATCCGCTGATGCTGCGAGACAGTCCAGGCAGTCCGGTGATTGTCAATCTCATACCGTCGACCCGAAGCAGCGAAGAGCCAATGTCACCTCTACTTCCACAATCAGCCCACGCAGATCTCCAGCAATCTGTGCCAAGTCTGCATGTCACCGATCGACTCGCGCCAGAACTCACTCATAATGCATCGACGAACGACGTCCTCGAACTGACCAATCCCGCACGCAACACAACGAAGTCGAGTCTCCGTGCGGACGCTTCCGGCGCGGAGATACAAGAAGAGATCGACTTCGTCGGCGCCCTGTTAGCATCTTTGGACTCATGTGACGGAGACGTAGTTGAGAGTTTGAACGAACTCAATGCCCAATTGAAGGATTTGCAGCAGAGATTGAAAGTCGCCAATGATAAGGCAATATCTGCTCCATTCACCTTGCCTGCCGATGACGAAGAAGACATCATTGTAATGCAAGACTCATCTGTGCGCAAGCCTAGACGATCATTCAATTTAGTAGGCACCGCCCAACGCCGATCTCAGTACGAGGGCTTGGTGAACAGCTTGAACACGTCAGGGAGCTCCAACAACGATACGCCAAAAATGTAAGTCTGCTGTGGCTATCTCCAGAGGAAGCAGCAGGTTCTAATAAATTTTAGGACTTCTGCCGAGCGTCAACGAGAGCTCAACTTACGCGCAGTAGCCAAACGTGGAAGGCTTGCCAGAGGTCGATCAAGCTCAAAAAGGTCCCAAAGCCGTAGGAACAGCCGCAAGGAAGAGCAGGACATGCCAGCCAGTCTACCCAACCCATTCTCTCGTTCCAGCGGTACTGCGCAGACCACCAATCCAGCAAGCAGGGACCGCTCCCCATCGATTGAGTGGCTTCCCACAAGCGCCCCTTCAAACAGATTTGGCAGAATTGCCCCGGGTCGGAGTCTCTCGAATTTGAAGATTGAGCCTGCTCAGAACAATTGTGGATTTGGCGAAGACGACACGGACATTCCCCGTCGATCTCGAAATGATGCTCAAGGCCAAGCTAAGCGTCACCAGACCCAGCCTCCATCGCAGCAGCGAGCATTGGCTCCTCGCGCTGATCCTCGACCCACAGGCTTGCAAGGTCTTGGACGTGGACTTGCCAATTCGTCACGTACATTTGACTCATCTGTAATGCCCGAACTCGACCCTGCTCGCAATAGATGGCGCTTTTAAACTTGAGACCATTATGGCGTAGCTCTACAACGAACCCGTCTTGTCCAATCTCTTTCATGCCGACCTCATGACATTTCAGAGGCCTTCTCTTGGCATCGTCTTTTCCGGTTACACCTGTCCTCCTTCCAATGCCATTGCCAACAGCCACGTTCCGGTGAAACGACGGCGTCAACAGACTTGCTTCACCAGCATAATCCTGGTTCTTTCAACGTCGACTTTTGACGCGCTTATGCCACCATCAACCTCGTCATCAAGCTCGATGAGCCTTGATTTACCCTTGCTTCAAATTCGCCATACTTGCAATAAATCAATGCTCCTGCAAATCATACCAGCCACATTTTCACGAAGATGAAGCAACATCAACCTTACTTCGCCAGCGTCTTCCTCATTCTCCGAATCTCAATTTCCAGCTCTCTCATTTCACCATCAAGCTCAACGAGCCTTGGTACACTTCCCGCGACTGCTTTTACGAATGACTCCTGCGCTTGTCGAAGTGCCTGCGGCACAAGGACGCCAAACATATGGATTGGATCGGGTTTGCTTTTTTCGTTCTTCTGGCGCGCGGCAGATGAAGATGGCTTCGAAAGTGGAGCAGGAGGACCTGGGTCTGCGTTGAGGACTGTACCTTCGTGCTCGCTCTTCTTGGCTGAGCTCTCAGGATGGTCCTCTGGGGTCGCTGATGCTGCGGTCGTTTCCGATAGAACTAAATCATTCAACTCATCTGCCAAGTCTGACACTTCTTCTGCACCTATGACCATGCCACCGACTTGTTTCTGCTTTTTCTGCTGCGTCGGCCTCGTGTTCTCGCCATCAGTGCTCTGTACACCATTTGCGGATCTTCCGGCAGACTCCTCAGCCACGAGCTCTTCTTTCTCCTTGATCTCCGCAACTTGCACAATCACACACTTCTCATCTGACTTGGTGATGCTTCTGGTTCACTGTAAGCCCAATACATGACTGCGCCGCACTTTCCAATGACATACACTACCCGAGTTGCCTGCATGCGGTCATCATAATAGTCCTGTCCATATCGTGCTCGCCCAGAAGGAGCGAAGTTGGCACGCGCAAGTGATAGGTAACCCTGGCAGTCTCAGCATTGTGCCATCACCGCAATGTAACATCACACAGTCACGTGGTTGCGTCTTGACACCATCTTCAACATCGCAGACACGGGCATAACTGACTTACAGCAGCGAGATCGTCGTGCAAACGTGTCTTTATCCTTTGATACTCATCGAGAAGGCCAAGATATCGCTCGAGCAGAATGTCTAGGTTGTCCATCATGAAGAGGATCCGCTCAGCCTATGGTGCAGTGTACAATGTAGGAACGGGGGCGGGAATGTGTTGATAATATCATTGGGAGAAGTGGCAAATATTGTATTGCCGAAGTTGCACCGTTCAACTTAATACTCAAACACACAAAAGCTTTCGTGCCATTAGGACAGCACTCTTCGCGGGATACCGAAATACTACTCCGCATCAATAATGGGTCACGGTTCTAGAAGTCGCAGAAAGACTTGTGTGCGAAGGTGCTGGAAACTGGATGCCGTCCGCACTCTTCAAGGCTGGTCTAATCTGATACCACTACATACCTTAGCACGGCCCTGGCGCGACCAAAGCGTTGGTGAATCTCGGCGTCTAGAGTATCGCAGACATACGTGAGTGTCGTCGGCACCCTCTAAAAAACTAAACACTTCCGCAGCACCAGAGTTGCTTCCGTCCGATCGACTGCTACTACCGACCGCCATTTCCATCTCAACCCGACAAGGTTCCTGACCTGACGGCACCCTCTACACCCCGATCTCAGGCTAATAGCAAGTCTTATAACACTGTAGCCTCTGATCCTGCTACTACCGCCAACTGCGATCCTCCTCCTAGCCCTGATCAGCTTCCCGGCCGCCCTCACAGCACCCTCCACCCCGACTCCCAGGCCCTCAACCCAGCCAAAAGTAGTGCCGCCCTACTACTACCACTGTCGCCACCACGCCCCGTCCTTCTCGTCTAGTCCATCTCATCACCGCAGCCACAACGGCATCCTTTCCCGCCGGCCCTAGCACTACCACCCACCCCGTCATCACGGCCTCCGCCTGGTCTTCCCCCGCCGCACAACATGTCCGCTGCCTCGCCGTGGCACTGATCCGAGATACCCGAGGTGCTTGCCACATTCGAGAAGTTCGCCGTCGTCATTTCCTCGAGCTTCGAGAGCAGCCCGTCCTCCGACGCTGATGTGTTTCGCCGCGCGACCTGTTCGGCGGAAAGCGAAGGCAAGGCTGAGAGGCGGCAGTGTGGGTCGGGGGAAGTACACTAGGAAGGAGAGCTGGCCGGGACGTGATAGCCACGATACAGTAGGGTAGAGTACCGTAGTACCGTAGTTCCGTAGTGCCACTACGCCGATAGCAGAGCTACATAGATAGGCAGAGACCCAACGAATATATAATAGAGCTACTTACACGGTCTACACGATTAAACCTAAAGACTAAATATAATCTTCTTCGTACTAATGCTCTTTCCGAACCTCTCTGTCACTAGCTATGCCGCTTCTAAGCCTGTACCGACGACTTCCGCGTCTGGCTTGCATAGATAAGTCCCTTGTTCCAGTGCTGCGGTGAGGAAGTGAGAGAAGATGGTAGGGCCGATCGCGATATCCTAGAAGAGTAGATGAGACGTGAGTCAGCTTTCCCGTGCTCCATTCTGATGGATGGAGGCGGGGGTCCGGAAGGGGACTAAGGCGGACAGGGGATCGACACAAGGTGTAAAAGGAATAAGGAGGAAGGAATAAGACAAACCTTTAAATCAGTACCAAGCACCATCCTAACCTACACGCCCTCGGGCACCTTCCTCATCAACTGCCTCCGCCACGACAGGAACGACCGCGCTCACGACCTTTTTCACCCGCTTCCTCCCCATTACCACTTCTGCTCAACGCGCTGACAACCTCAACACCCTTCTCAAACGCGCCATGACGATGGATAGCGTCTAGACACCCTGCGAACCCACCCTTGCCCTCATCCGTACCTAGCCCCGCACTCTCCAGCTCCGCTACGACTTGCTGCACCACACTCGTGTCTATATAGTCAAAGACAGCGTCTGCGCCGAGTGCGCGTGCGAGGGAGGGGAAAGTTGGAAGAGGAGCAAGTGGCAAAGACGTCGCAACCTGCTGCGGAGGCGAGTTGGATGGCGTTACACCCGACGCTACCTGCGGCACCCTAGATCAGTAGCGTTTGTTTCTTCTCCTTCTTCTTCTTCTCCTTCTTCTTCTTCTTCTTCTTCTTCTTCTTCTTCTTCTTCTTCTTCTTCTTCTTCTTCTTCTTCTTCTTCTTCTTCTTCTTCTCCTTCTCCTTCTCCTTCTTCTCCTTCTCCTTCTTCTTCTTCTTCTTCTCTCCATCCTTCCTAGCACCGTTACCCTCACCCTTACCTCCTTTCCATATCTCTTCCCGTCCTCAACATTCGGCAGCTTCAACCCTAGCGTCCTCTCATCAACGTGCTCCAACACAGCGGGAGCACACATGCCTCTTCGAAAGGAAGCTGGGATGGGATGGGAAAGCAAACGACGGCGGGGAGGAAAGTGTGTGTTTGGAAACTGGGTTAGGTTTGGAGACGGGCGCCGAAGAGCTTGAGGGGCATGCCGAGGATACTGTCGTTTCAGTGGAAACGGGTGATCGCGAAGCCGCTGTAGAAGGCCGGAGTGGTGTCACTTGGGTGGAAGCCGTATTTGAGCCGGAGAGATGCAAATGATGAGGTAGGGAAGGAAGGAAGGAAAAGAGAGGAGGGAGAGGGGTGAAAGGCGAGGGAAGGAAGGCGAGGGAAGATAGAGACCGAAGGAGAGAGGAAGAGGGAAGGCGAGGGAAGGAGACGGACGGGTAGCAAGGAGAGTAGAAGGGCCAGGCAGAGACTATGGAGTGAGTCCAGAGAGGAAGCGTAGCAGCCCTTTCGAGAGACGAGGAAGAGAAACAATGACGGAGGCTAGCACGTACACTCCCACAACCTCTTCAGTAACATCAACCCAACGTTGTTGGAGATTTGACTGGACATGGCAATTCGTCCATCCGTGACGTCGCGATTGCTATATCGATTGGATCGATCGTAACCGCACGGTGCGTATCAGAATCTCATGTTGGCGAGGATTGAGGAGGGGCATCTATTAAATAAGGAAGGGGGATACGACGGCGGGGAGGACGACGGCGTGGTTGGTTAGAATATCGAGGTCGGGGTGGACATTGTGGTGGTAGCAGAAGAGTACATTAGGCAGAAATGGTAGTAGTGCAGGGGATAGTAGTGGTAGTAATATAACATGTCAGTAGAGGCGACGGTGTTGGGTCGCAATATAAGGCAGATATGATGTAGGATGCTATGATGTGATGAGAATGTGACTCGGCGGCAGAGGCTGGGTGGCTGCTACTCTATATAGTCGAGCAGAGAATACCCCAGACAACGTGAGCGTGTCAATGGGAGTGCTGGATGCTGAGGAGTGAGGAGCGTGGTTTCGGAAGGTCGATCGCACGGTTGGACGGTCATGTCGTATTTCCAGCATTTGGCTATTACCTCCTCCTTCACTTATCTGCACCATCCTCTCACAACCTTCACCATCTCAACTATCGGCCGAGGTATCTCTTAGTCTATGACTCCACTGCTTGAATCCGAGTGTGCTCAAAGTCACTTTACGCCATCAATCGTGTCGGCATCAACCCGACAATCCTCCGACTTAGTTTTGCTACAGCCTGGAACTACAAACACCTAGGTGTAGAACACGACGAGGACACTGACAGAGACGACTAAGGCACGTTCTCAAGACGAGGCAGTGCATGGTCGTCGTGTTTGTCGAAGTCATTTCGTAGAGGACGACGAAGGCTGAGCTGGCGATTGTTGTCCGCGCCTCAGCGAATGATCTGAGGCATGCACTCGGACCTCGTGCATTCGATTGCGTAGAACGCACTACTCTACTAGGACACAAGTTTGAGCAGAATCCCGTCGACGCTCTCCCCGGGATACTTCCAGTCTTTTGTCCTATGACTGTATGACGATTTCTCGAGGCGTAACGTAATTGCATAGTGTGTGTGCTGAGCGGTTGTCGAACTTAAGCTTTTCTGTGGCTCGTG
>Ga0268250_10000099_pt1 | contig 40088 bp, 53 predicted proteins | sample AgamicAsSfe_FD_200448 | JGI IMG/M metagenome (GOLD analysis project Ga0268250, IMG submission 200448) | Agave microbial communities from Guanajuato, Mexico - As.Sf.e (v2) (version 2) | ecosystem: Host-associated > Plants > Phyllosphere > Phylloplane/Leaf | place: Guanajuato, Mexico | collected...
TATCTTCTAAACCCTCAAGCCGTCAATTTCTAAATCCTCATGCCGTTAGGGTTCATTAGGGTTAGCTCTAGCCTCACCAAAATTTAAATCCTCAAGCCGCAAGAGGGTCTTGGGATTGTGGATAGGACAGTATAAACTACGAGACAGATCCTTATACTACCGAGATCGACTGTATGTCCCTAACGACGATAAACTGAAGGCCGAGTTACTTAGACTCTACCACGAAACTCCTGCTGCTGGCTACCCCGGAAGAGTAAAAACTTACGACTTAGTATCTCGCGAATACTACTGGAAGGGTATATCTACTATAATCCGACAATAGGTGCGCAATTGTGATACCTGTCGGGGGATTAAGAGTTCACGGATAGGTCACCGAGGTCTACTCCAACCGTTGCCAGTTCCGAAGAGATCCTGGCTCGATATCTCTATGGACTTCATCACGCACCTGCCGTTATCCGAAGGGTTCGATGCCATACTCGTCGTGGTGGATCGATTGACAAAACTACGCCATTATATACCTTGCCATGCCACAGACGGTTCCGAAGAACTAGCCCGATTATTTATTAAGTACGTTGTTATACATCATGGCCTCCCCGAGACTATCATTTCCGATCGAGGCGCACAATTTATATCTAGATTCTGGCAACACGTTACGACCCGTTGGAAAACTAAGACTAGGCTATCGACAGCATACCACCCCGAAATAGATAGACAAACCAAAAGACTAAATGCTACCCTTAAGCAATACCTCCGTGCATACGTATCGTTCCTACAAGACGACTGGGTTGAGTGGTTACCTCTAGTAGAGTTCTCCGCAAATTCTCTATAGTCTAAATTAATAGGTGTCTTACCGTTCCTTACTACGTATAGATTCAACCTAAGACTAGGTACCGAACCTATCGATACCGCTCGGATACCCCAGGACCGTAATATCGAAGACTTTACCTCTAATATGTCGTTGATCATCACTCACCTCTAGGAGGAAATACGACTAGCTTAGACACGCTACTCCGATACTACTGACCGCCACCGATAACCCGCCCCTATACTCCGTATTGGTTAAGAGGTTTGGCTAGATGCTCGAAACCTTAAGACCTTGCGCCCCCGCAAGAAACTGGACTGGTAAAACCATGGGCCGTTTCCAATCACTGAAGTGCTAGGTCCATACACGTACCGTCTACAGCTGCCTCCGTCCATGAAAATACATCCTATATTCAACGTTAACAGCCTCCATCCCACCGTAGGTAACCCACTACCGTTCTAGACGCAAGAACCACCCCCAGCCGTTATAGTGGAAGGACTAGATAAATAGGACGTTGAGGAGATCGTAGATTCCGTTACTAATCGCCGGGGACGAGGTGGTAAACCTCGCATCAAGTATATTGTCCGTTGGAAGGGTTATGATCAACCTATAAGAGAACCTGCCGATACTATCTGGGAAGATGTCCCTGACCTTATAAAGAACTTCTATCGCCGCTATCCCACGAAACCACGACCCGTTTTCGTAGTTAGTTAAGCTGACCCCGCTCCTTTGCGCATTGCATATTGAGCAAAAAAATTAGGACGCGAAGAATCTAACTACGCTCCCTCGCGCATCGCATGTTTGACAAAAGGATTAGCAAACAGTTTCGCCCCCGAAGGAGCTCTCTACGGTTACTAACACTAAACGTATTACTCGCTAGCCTCCGTATGGTGGCTCGGGACATATAGCCTTACGACATAGTGTTGGTAACCGGGGCATTACAGCTATACAATATACTGGACAACCCTGCTCATGCTGATTTTGCTTATGCTGATTTCAACAAGTCTACGTCAGCAACCCTCAATAATAGTTGAATTACACGAAATCCAAACTGCGTCAGCTACCTGAGCTATACAGCCTATTTAATGAAATGAATCTGCAGGACCTTTAATATATACTATTAGATCTAGACCTGTCATGCTTCTGCCACCTAACAGGATTGCGTCATGCAACGCCAAGGCGTTCTCTACTGATTACTAATTACTGATTACTACTTACTGACTATAGCCTGCAATGCGCTTCTTAGGAGTTCAGCCCTGAAGGGAGGGAGTAATATTATAGGACGACCTGGTCTGATCATAATATGCGCCTCCCGTATCAGTAAGCACATGATAGGCTAGGAAAGGAAGGTTAAACCGCGGGTTCAACCTCATCTGTTGCCGCCGCTGCCAGCAACGTAGCTCTTCAAGCTACGTCCTCGTCATATAGCCTGACCTGTACCGATAGACAAGACCTCTGTAGCTGACTGAATCTGAACCGTTTCCCCGTATTCACGCCAACTACCTGCCGCCGCAAGACCGACCGTGACAGCTACTAGCCGTTAATTAGTTAGATAATTGAACCCCTAACCCTAACCGTTTGTGGCGTTATATATGACGGCTAACTCTCGATCCTATTCCTCCTCTTCTTTATGTCTATCGTCTTCTATTACTTCGTCTCTCCCTTAATCTAGTTACTAAATATCTTTACTACCCTTATCTTTAGCCGGTCTAATAGTAGCTAATAATTATACTCTTTCGAAACCCTTTAAATGGTTCTCCTATCCTATGAAATCTAACTACGGGTTTGGTTAATACCAATTAGTACTATATCCAATCTCTCGTTTCTTCTTTCGCTTATTTCTTTCTGTATTTACCTAGCTGAATAACTCCTGTCCGAACGCCTCGTTGTCTAGATTACTAGTTTCCTATGCCTATGTCCGAACCTCGAAAACCCTCTTCTACTATACGTATTCGAAAAACTACTAATAACGTACGCCCTCTCTCTTTCATCTCTGTTCTTCTCGTTATTCTCTTTCGTCCTTTCTTAGCCTGCTATTCTTCTGCGGGTTTACCTACTTATATACGACCCGGTAATGTCTCTAGAAATTCTTTAATCCATAATAAATATATTAGTATCTCCCTTAGGTATACCAAAAACCGTCTATATATACTGGTAAACCTAGAACGGGTGTGTACGTTAAGTCTAGGTACTATATATCCTCCTTTATATACGCTACATCCTAAACGTGCTAGAAACTACTTACTACCTTATATTAACACTCTTTAGATACGCTTGGGTGATAGTCCCGTAAATAGCGCAAAATCTGGCTTGGAATAACTACGAACTGGTACTGCTTATAAACTACGACTCGATACTTACTTAATTAGGTAAATAATTGATCGAACTACGATATTATACGACGATACTTCGAATATCTCCGATCGTGATACTCTTACTAATCTTAGTCCTTCTTAAAATAGGGGCGCGTGCCCTTCACGTTCGTGTACGCTAAATTATACTTACGTATTCTAAAATCGAAACCCTGGCCCGTACGAGTGCGTAAACATTAAACTTATACCGCTACTTTAACCTTATATTCTTAATCTTCTAGCTATGTTTTTGGATCATTTTCTATTAGCGGTAGTCACGAATATATTTCGACTTGCTACTATATTAATTTTAAAGCGATGTATATAGTATCTCTTAAGTCCTTATACCGTTAAAAAATAAGTCCTTATACGGTTAACCCTAATTCTAGCGTTACTAAAAAATAAGTCCTCAAGCCGCGTGAGCGTCGTGGGATAGTAGATAGGTTAGGCTATATGACGAGGACGTAGCTTGAAGAGCTACGTTACTGATAGCGGCGGTAATAGATAAGGTTAAACTCGCGGTGTAACCTTCCTTTCCTAGCCTTTTATGTGAAAGGCGCGTATTATGTTTAGACTATATCGTCCTGTGACATAGGCTTTTTATTTTAACGGTTTACTTATAACTATATTACCAGTAGACTATAGAAAGGAAAGAGGCTCTAAGAGGTAATCGCGCCCGAGATATAATATAGTAATATAATATAGGCTATTCATCTTCTAAGCTAAACTCTTTTACTAGATCTAAGTTAATGTCGACGATTCTTATAGAGGCTATAATCGCTCTTACCCGTCGAAGGATCCTCAAGGATCTTGCTCATTTACATTAATAAATCAAGTTCATTTCGTAGACACAGTAAGGCATTAGTCTGCGATGAGACGGCGGCTTACTTACACTGAGAATACGTCGGAGCTGACTTCGAAGTATCACCTTCTATCAGCAGTCGCAGCACTGTTCAGACTATGAAGCTTCCTTGTCACTGAACACTGTGGATATATCGCTTACTTCTGTACATTTAATGTTACTGCATGCCTCATATGTCGTAGGACATCCTCGCAGAGCAAGCAAACCCGAGACGCCTCACTATAACCAATCCTGATGCCATCTAGTATGACCGAAAGCCGACTTCCTTTGCCTCCATCTATCGCGACATTAGTTCTCGAGCGCACATCGGCACATGCAGAAATACTCACATCAAACACCAGACCCATGCCCCTAAACACCGGCTCACCCAGGATCCACACGTCCCTCAAACCATTCCCTGCCACAATCCCTGACTCCCCCGTGGTCGTATCGCGGCCACTCCTCGCCTTGCGCACACTCGACACATCACCAACTCCCATGCGGCTCTCAACGACGGCGCCGACGCAGTAGCCACTGTCCTCTGTGACCTTGCCCAGACTGAACTTGCCATTTGCGCCGCGGTGTTCGTATGGACTCTTTGTTCCGCGCATGACCGGAAAGCGCCAGCCTCCGAACTCGAAGTGTAGGAATGGCGGGTTGTTGCACGGGTATGCCCAGAAATTGGAATGAGGTGCGGGAAGGCGGTGGGCTCCGGAGATCGAAGCGTAGAATGCCTTTGCGGCGAGGGGAGGGGCGAGAATGAATGGCGTGTTGATCTGCGGAAAGAAGTTAGCATGAGCTTGTGTGTTGCGGTTCTTACTTGGAGCGGCGCACATCGACGATGCAAGGTTGGTTCTTCATAATCTTGACCTGGTCTGCCCAAATGCCACGCATCAGAATCTGCCACCACCCAGCGGCACCTTCAACTGGACTCCACTTCCATCCGTCTCTCCATGTTGGGACTGAGGAGCCCTTTGGCTTTGCACGACCAGCACGATTGATCGGACTGAGATCATCCCATGTGGGTACAAGAATGGCATTCGGGTCCTCCCCAGCGCGCTTTCTGAGTCGTGGTGGACCTTGATTCTGATTCGCAGCCATTTGAGCTTCTGTGGCACCGTTGGCAAAATCTGCCGCGTCTTGTGCTGGATCCGGAACAGGATCTGGCATAGCAAAGTCGTGAGGCTTGCCCAGGAAACCTTCGATGCGCTCCTCGACTCTGGCAATAGCATCTGCAACGGTACCGCCAATGCTCATGATGCCTTCTTCTCCATTGATAAGATGAAGGGAGAAGACATCGTTCTCGATGACATCTGCATGAACGAGCTGGTCAATGAAGCCGGGCAGATCGTCTCCCATTTGACTAAGACTGTTGGAGGGCGCCAGTCCGAGGAGCGCTCCTGATGGCAAAAGTGTATCACGACTCTGTCGCCGTGGCTTGCAATGTGCGAATTGCAGGTTGAATGTGGTGTTTGCTGTGGGAAGTAGGGTCATGTCGTTGGGAAAGCCACAATTGGGAAAGGGGATGATGTTATAAGCATTTCCTGCATATGTGGAAGAGAAGAAGTCCTCGAATCTGCTGCCGTGAGGTGAAGATGTCGTGGTGATCGCAAAGTCTGTGGTCAACATGTCGATGTCCAGCTCGACCTTTTGTATTGGTGTGCCAATCTTGAGCTTCGCAAACCTGTTGCCCACGTCAATGTGCTGCCTTGCGATCGCAGACCGCGCCGGGCCATGCGATGACTCACCAATTGCCAGGTCTGCCATACTCTCCCAGGAGTTTTGTGACGTCTCCTCCACCGATAGCTTTCTCTTTTGGGACCCGAACGATCTTGTTCCCTTTCACTTCACGTCGCGTGAAGTTGAATCTCTGCTCTGCGATCTTCAGCTGCTCTGAAAGGTATGTGAGATTGGCTGTCCAGTTTGGTGCGAATGCGCCGCCGCGTCGTTCCAGGGTGTAGTGAAGAGCGGCTGGTGGCGGCGGGTCGAAGAAGGCGGCTGTGACAAGGCATACGGAGGTCAAAAAGGCGAAGACAGTGACGCGCATGATGAGATTTGCGACTGGATTCAACTGATACGACTAGCTATCGCGGTGACATGGAAACGCACTCGAGGTGTTTGTGGTTTGCGAGGGACAGTCGTGATGTGATGTAGTTTGAGAAAACAGCACAACCAGAAGACCAGCTTCGGCTCTAGCGATCCTTCTCGCAGCAGTGACTTTACAGCACTAAGTGTGTGACAAGGTGGCCAAGGCCGAGAAGTATCTGGAGTAAGCACAATGTCAAGATTGCTGTCGTCGATGCCAATGTCAAGATCTCCTATTCCACGATTCGAACCCCTTTCGGGGCGGACTCCGGCAGCCCGGTCTCTCTACGCAAGACTTCCCAGCCGAGCCGCGCTGGCTGCTGTAAGGTAACCCGTCATATCAATCCCACTTTCCACTTGCTTCTCTTCCGTGCCAGTCTGTCCATTCCATCTCATCTGACTGTGACCGTGCTGTCTATGTATCAGTGAAGCATCTCATCCGAGTGTGCTAAGAAGTGACTTTACTCTTTGCGTTCACGTTGGCGACGATGAGCTCGGGTAGCAGTCCTTTGTTTAGCGTGTCGCAATCGCTTCTATATGTCGCCAGTCTGGTGCGAGGCCAACGGCTCCACCATCATTTGCGTCTGCTGACTTTTGTAGATTGTTGCGTATCTTGTGTCCAGCGCCGTCTACCATGTCTTCTTCAGCCCTCTGAAGCACGTTCCTGGTCCTTCGCTCCGAAAGTTCAGTCACATCCCATTGACGTGGAGCATATTCAAGTGAGCTTCTTGATGGATCTTCAAAGGTCGTGATACTGGAACCTAACACGACTCAATCAGTGGGAATCATGTTGCTAGAGCATTCGAACTGCACGAAAAGTATGGACCTGTTGTCCGGATGGGACCACGAGAACTTTCATTTATATCACCTCAAGCTGCTAAAGGTATTTCTCTGGCGATCTTATCTGGGCCTTTGGCATTCCCTGTTAATCACAACAGCAGACATATACGTCCGAACGGGTGACAATCAAATTCCGAAATCAGCGCTGTACTATTCGCCAGGTACTTCTTCGATGACATGAAGTCATCGCAGCATACACTGACGCCCTCAACATCAGATCCAAACGAGCGACTCCACCCACCAAGGGACATTCTCAACTCGAACGGGGCTGATCATGCACGCATGCGTAGACTTCTTACTCACTGCTTTTCCGACAAGGCTCTGAGAGATCAGGAATCGATTGTCATGGAGTACATCAATCTGCTGATTACCAAGTTGACCGAGAAGTCAAACCTTGGAATACCTTGCGACATGACCGCTTACTACAACTACACAACTTTCGACATCCTCGGTGATTTGGCTTACGGGGAGCCCTTTGGCGCGCTTGAGCAGCAAGGTCTTCATCCTTTCATAGAGACGCTCCTTGGCACCCTGAAGCTTTTCGGCAAAGTCGGTGCTATTGGCCTGACACCAGTACTATCCCAACTTTTCATTCTGATCGCCCGAGTGACCGATGCTGGCAGTTGGGAGCGCCGCAAATTCCACAAGCACGCTACTGATCTGGTAGCACGACGAATGTCCAAGCAGACTGATAAGCAGGATTTTTTCAGTCATATCATCCGCCACAACAATGATCGTGGACTGTCCCTAGTCGAGCTAGAAGCCAATACCGAGATCCTTGTTGCTGCGGGAAGTGAGACCTCGGCGACAGCACTTTCTGCAATGACCTACCATCTCCTCAGGAATCCCGACTGCCTTACAAGGGTACAAAGTGAAGTCCGCGGCAGCTTCAAGACGCCCTCAGAAATCATACCTGCTGCAGCACTCCAGTTGCCATATGTACGAGCTGTGATAGAAGAGAGTATGCGACTTCACCCATCTGCGCCGGGTCCGCTGGTTCGAGAGACTATGAAGACAGAAATCATTGACGGTGTCGTCGTTCCATCACATACACACGTTTCTATAGCTAATTACACGGCATTCCACACAACCGTCTACTTTCGTGATCCGGAACTGTTCGCACCAGAACGTTGGATGGGGGATGAAAAGTACAAGGATGACGTGCGTACCGCTTTTCAGCCTTTCAGTCAGGGACTGAGGAACTGTATTGGCAGGAGGTGAGTAAGCATGGAATTCACTCTATACAATTTGAGCAAGCGGTGGCGACTAAGCTAACGCATTGCCAATGATCCAGTCTCGCCTACGTAGAAATGGCAACGATACTTGCAAAGATGATCTACCACTTCGACATGCAGCTGGTAGACCCTGCGCAAGACTGGCGCAAGCAGAAGGTATACATTGTATGGGAGAAGAAGCCGCTCATGGTCAAGCTCACTGCACGAGACGTCGTCTTCGACAGGTTCGACGCCGAAGGCGGCACATCGGGAGCGACTCAAGTGTGAGTAGCGCGTATAGTGTGTGAAAATTGTTGCAAGCCGCAGGGCCTGCTGGATATGATTAACGATTGTGATTCTAGATGCTCTCAATGACAATTATTCTGAGTAGCACCACTTTGCCTTTTGAGGAGCTGCAGGTGCAGCTACAAATGCAACGTTTTGATAGTTGACTAATCAAGCGTACCGTCGCGGGTGGCTGTGCCGCTATGCTATATACATCCAATCTTCGCAATAGCATTGTCTACCGCGCAAGTCTTCGCCTGCGAAAGCTCTAACTACAACGACGACCTTGGGATCGGTCTCATCGACCAATGCCAAGGGTCTTGACACATCTGGTACTGCACGCTTTACTCCATCCCTTACGTTCTCTGTGAAACTACAGCTGGCATATAACTCGAGGTTGCCAAATGTTCCCTGGTGCAACTTCTGTTGCTCTATTTCCTTGACTTGTTCAGCTCCAACTCCAGACAGTCTCTCCTTGGATCCTTCGCCACTTGTTTGCCGGAGGACAAGCTCAAGATGATAATGTCCTTCGCCTACTTCGATTTCCCGGCTGACCCAGAATCAGAATCGGCCAGCGTCTTCTCCTCACGCGTGTCCACCTTGTTGTCCCTACTCCTCTTGCTTTCACCGAATCCCGCCACAGCGATGTAGCCCAGCCAGATGACCGCAGCAAGCACGCCGTATGCGATGTACTCGCCGCGAGTTGCATTCGCCGAGAGCAGCATCCCGAGACCGCCGTTGATGATACCGAGAGTGATTAGGAGACGACCGAGCCCTAGTACACCAGTTAGTCTTGTCACGCGCGATAGCCGGTGCCTTAAACTTACAAATATGCGCATACGTGATCCAGGTCCTCTTCCCATGCTTTTTATACAGCGTATGATGCGCCAGACCACCCACCGGCATGAAAATCACCACCAATCCAAACATTATGATGCCAATGATTGGATGGACCAAGTCCAGCTGCTTCGACTTGACGGCCATCCAGACGCCCATGCCGAAATTTGTGGAGAACAGCACGATCCCGAATGTTTGCACTGCGGCGTGCACCCAGATGGCGGAGCGGATCGTCAGAACGCGGATCAAGATGGCGCCGAGGGGAAAGACGAACGCCCAGGCGAAGGAGCCGGTGAGGCCGTGGGCTTCGACGACGTGGTGGTAGTCGGCTGGATGTTTCATTTTTGCAGTAGCGATAGTGGTGAGTGCAGTGAGGAGGGTGAAGAGGGAGAGGGAGAGGTTGTGGGGGGAGTTTGGTGATTGTGCCATGTTGAAGGTATACTGAAGGTGGGTGAAGGGATTGAACAGAAAATGCTACATTTCTAGGGGCCTCTTGGAGGTTTATATTCTGCGACTGCGTGTGGAGACAGCGAACAGGCCATCATCATAATCACCAGAGCACCGCTGTGACTTTTTCTTTCTCATCCGATCGCACGGGCGCTCTATACGCCCTGTAGCGCGCCGGTCGTTTGGCTCTCTGATTTGCGATTTGTAATCTTATCTCGTCATCTTATCTACATCTAATCTGATTTTCGTCAAAGAAAGTGGAGCTTGCATGTTAGTGCCATTCTGGTGGTTGCCCAACCGCCGTAAGGTATTGTCCCGGCATAAACTCGCATGCTTAGCTAGCTCAACGTTCTGTGGGAGACAGGCTCTCAGACAGCACGCAGAAAATGCAAGGTGAGGCGATGTTAGTAAGGTATGATCTGCTTTGAGCTTTGGCTCGGCGGCGATGGGTGAAGTAGTCGCTTCACAATTATTCCATCCGCACGCTTTTCCACTCGGAGGAACGGATGGGGGTTGTTGCACGAAAGCTTAATTAAGCCGGCTTAGAGCCCATCACGCCATGAGGCTTGGGAGGATGTAGCTCGGGCTCTCCTCTTGAAACAGGCACAGGGTACACACAATATCCACATGCCAGTAATATTTTTGCTTAATGCTTTCTGGATAGTGACCAATACTTTCTGACTGGCCGAGCTGCAATCGCTAAATCTCCGAGTACTACCTCACACAAGCCAGGAGACGGGACCTGTCCAAGACGCATGTGGAGGAGCGGAGAATAGTTTACTCCGGTGCGTAGAGGCACTTCACGAATCGAGATGTAATTGGAGGCTAAGGTTCCTAAACCGAGAACCAAAGACATTATGAAATCGCATAAGGCGCATTGCAAACCCCTTCTTGACCCTCAGCCCTAGACATCACATCTCATCCCATTGCAGCACATGAGCAAGTAAGCAAGTAGAGAGTCTCTCGGGTTACGCAGCAGCCGACTTGGGATACCAGCAATCTTGTTGATACGGGCGCAGCAATTTTGCTCTACATTCCCCATCGCTCATCTGTTATTTAACCCCATTTATGAGGTAACCTTTCGCGATGTTTTTTTTTTCACATCTTGCCATCAGATCACGATCGATGCCCATGCATATGCTACAGCACCGTTTGACATTCCAACACCTTTCTTGCCTTGAACCCGCATCCTTCTCCCTAACGCACCTCAATGCCTTATACTTGCGACTCAATACACGCCCGGCAATATCCTCCACCTCACCCTCCTCGTATACTCGTCCCAATCCTTCCCATACTTCTTCCTGCACTTCTCCTCATCTCTCCTCTCCCTGTGCAATAACAGCACCGCAAAGTATACCATGTAAAAATACGTGATCAGCATTCCCCAACCTCTCGCTTCACCTGGAACCACCTCGACACCACCAGAAAGACTACGATCGTTGCGGAGGAAGGCGCCCTTGCCACCATTCGGGCTCGTGCCGAGGACGTCGTGTAGCGCAAAGGGCGAGGAGGGCCGGATGATGTAGCCTGCGATGGCGGTTGGAAGACAGTAGGACCACGAGAGGATCCAGTCGCCGAGGTAATTAATGTGGCGAGCGGCGCCCCACCAGCCGCTGACGAGCAGCTTGCTTCCACTGGCTGTCTCGATGTACTCGAGGTGCTTGCACGCCGGGTCGTCTGGGTTCGTGCGGAAGCGGTTCTTTTCGTTGTTGGAGGCGCGGAAGATGTAGTAGCCTGTTGCTTGAACGGCGAAGATGGCGAGGCAGCCTGCGAGACCGAGCTTTACAGGATAGACGGCGAGGTAGCGCGCTTGAAGGGTGTAAGTGAAGGGTACCCAGACGAGGTCGCCAAACGATAGCATGAAGCCAAAGCCATCGCGGATGATGTCGATTTGTGTCATGATTGCGGGTTCATTGTACAAGCAGTCCAGAATGTAGACGGCTTGGCTGAAGACGGCAATGAGCATGCTGTCTGTGACCTGGCTATAATTGTGGTATTGCCGCGCCATGAATGCAAGGTCGAGGATTAGCCAGCCGAGGATGCCCGGGCGCACTTCCATGAAGGTCTTGATGTCGACAGGGCCGAGGCCGGGGATGTAGAAGGGCGGGTTGAGTTCGCGGCCGATGAACCAGTCGTAGAGAATGTTGCCGGTGTTGCCGCCTACAGCGAGCTCGCGACGGCGGTCTTCCAGGGTGGGTGTGATTTGGAACGACTGGATGTAGACGTAGGTTGCGAGTGCGAATGAGATCAGGATGTTGGAGGTCATGATTGGAACGTAGTTATCCCAAATGAATGTCCAGACGATCCAGTCGGAACCTGCAAGGAGAGTGCCTGCGGCAGCGAGAGCTAGTGTGGTAATGCCGCTCTGCCAGGCTGTGAGATATGTCAGTCAGAGCTGGCGAAGCTGACGTGTCTCTCACTTTACGCACCATTGAATCTATACTTCATGCGCAGGCCAGACTTTTCCAGCACAGTCCCTTCATGCTCTTCCGCGGGCAAGATTCCATACAGCAGGAAGCTCAACGCGTAGAAGCCAAGTGTCGCAACCAGCGCTTTTGTGTTGAGAAGTCCTTGGATGCCGGGCCAGCCAACATCGCACTTGATGTCTTCGAAGGTGGACGTATAGGGATGGAGCAAAGCAGGTGCTGGGCAGCCGGAGACGTCGTTGCAGACGAAGACGAAGACGTAGCAGAGGATTGGGAGGAAGAAGGAGATGATGAAGGCGCCGGGAGGACCGAAGAACTCGAATTCGGTGTGCGCCTTTGATCTGGCCATGTTGTTGTTGTGTTCGTCTTGACTTTGAGATCGTATGACGATGCGACAAAATGTGGTGTCGATCCTCCAGAGTCGCGCGCAACGGATATCGTCAGTGAAGTGATGCGCGCTCAGGTCACGTGGTCGAGAGTGAACGACTTCCAAGCTGGGGAAAAAGAGGCTTGAGCCTTGACGAGTCGACTTTCGTCGTATATGCCATGTATGAGTCTCCTCTTCTTCTCTAAGCTGTAGGCGAGAAGATGAAGCAGCGAGACCTACACTTTCTATGACTTTGAGAGGGCACAATTTTGACAACGCAGCTGTGTGCGCCAGCTCCTTTCAGGATGTCGAGACAGGCATCTGCATCCCTAAAGCATGTTTCGTCGTGCCCCGCGCAGGAAAGCAATGAAGGAAGTGCTCGAGATTCAAATAATTGAACGATGCCTACTGAAGTTCTTCGTGTCCCGACAGATAAAGACCCGGGCGAAGGCTTGTCCTCAATACTTGCAGCCACTGCGAGTTCATAGCGAACGCCAGACTGCATGATCTAGCCTCGCAGCTGCTACAGATGTGACTCCGCCAGCCACGAAGTTGGACTTTTTAACCGCGGAATGCAGTATCGCGGTGTTGAATGCAGCTCTCAAGTAAATAATGACCGCTATCTATACCATGTCCACAATCTTCAGGGCTCAATCTCGACTTTACGAGCAACCTCAAGGACTCTCGTCCTCCCGATTTATCAGGGCATTGAAAGTACCGCTGTTAGACAGAAACTACCTAATGCAATAGGCAATCTTGACTTCGGATTACGGCGGTCTGACATGTGCATCACGCTCCAACCTCATATTCAAGCGTGTGGTCGGGCTCCAAGGATCACCGCCAGTATCAAGGCTACTGGAGTTAGACAGTGATCTGTCATGGGTCAACCATTTTCAAGCTCATACCTTTTGGACGGGGACAATATCGCATTCCCGTTGCCCTCCATGACAGCGGCTACTGACCACTCTGCATCCTATGCATATGCAACATCAAATACGAACCTTTTTGAACTTCCCGGCACGGTCAATCAATAATATGGAAGTGCTCTTACACCTACTGCTACATTCCCAGTAGCGGACGCAGCGAATTCTACCCTTACATACTCAAGCATTCAGTCATCGGTACACGGGGGTACGAATGCTGCCACTGTTGAGTACTCGATTGTCCTAACGTCGATATCTCCTGGACTTGTTACATTGAACTTCCTGTATGGCACTACAGGTGTTGTATCGGCGGCATACATGTCAATCATTAACGCGGGCACGTTGGATACCCCAACCTCAACCATTTACTCTAATACTACGACGAACACGTTCACCGCTACATTGCTCGCTACCACAGCGCTTACGTCATTTCTCGCAATAATGACTGAATCTGCGACGACCACGCAGACATATTTAACGACTTTGTCGGGTGCGACCAGCACTGCATATATTGCCTGCTCTCGTACATCGGCACGCGCTCCGCGTACGATGGATACACTTCTCCATTCATTGGAGAATGTTCCTATGTATCCGAAACGGTTCTGTAATGAGTTTCATTGTTGGGGGTCCCGCTATGACAGCTCCAGCGCACATTGGTCAATGGTAAGTGATCTCCGCACACTTGTCGCAACTCTATCCTTGTACTGGGACCGCGCGGGTGTCTATAAGATCTATAAGGGTGTCGCAGGCATTTTGCTCAGTCTGTTGTTCTCGCACAGTATGTTTCTCCACCACCCCCGATATAGAAGCGTCTGGCCTACACTTCCAACATAGTAGACAAGCTTGCCAACACTTTGAACATCAACTTGCATATAGGCTACAGAATCCGAAGTACTGTGGATCAAGCTTTCGGCCCAAAGCTCGAGCTCCTGGCACACGAATTAGCCATCGTCCTGGTCGACCACAACGCGAAATTAGTGTTTCAGAGTGCCAAGGTACCTACCGTCTACATCAAGGGGCATCGCCTCTGTAGGGTCGGTTGTGAGCGCCAAAACACCGGATTTCCGGTCCCGCAAGGTCATCTGTGACTGTGACGCCGCTGGCAGCGCCAGATGTGTGTAATACACCCGTTTCAGTTTACCCAGTGGGAACCACGTCCGAGTAGATTGTGATAGTCAAGCTCTCCGTGATCCTTCAGAGCAGGATCTGTTCTTTAATGTGCTGATTGCTGTCTACAGCAGGATGACTGACGGGCGTGATCAATGTAGATGTGGCAGAGGCTTCCACAACACTAGTAATCACACCATCACGCGCGCCCTTTGTGATTGTAGTCGTAGTAATGCCAAGGTTCAAGGCCGTGGTATTCTTAGCATATGTCGCATTGCTAAGAGCCTTGGCAGGCCATGTTAAGGAAATTGACGCTGGCCGAGCCGTGGAAGGCACGGCGGGTTGTGGCGAGGAATGCTGGTGCCGCATGTAGAAGTCTCTATCTCTGTCAGTGTTTCAGCAAGTATGGATAAGTGACGGTCTAGGGGACGTATGTAGTACGAGCCTCCATGAAAGTCTGCCTTTTCATTACATGATACTTCAGCAGATCTCAATAGTGCCCGCTCGTCCCGTTAGCAATCGGTGTGCTTGTTATATGGTTCCACGCCACAGGAGAGCTCGGCAGTCGCGCTGATAGTCGTAGTCGAGGCCATGCTTTCGCCTTGAAGGTCATTGTACAGTGCAAATTAATGCGGCAAAGTCTGAAGTGCGTTTGGGAGTGGCAGCTTTGTGACTTTGAGTCATCTGTTTCGGGCTAACTCCTCATGTAGCTCGCGCATCAACGGTCAAGTCTGCCATGCCGGATGCTGTTTCGATATGTGATGACAATGGAAGGAGTCGAAAGGAGCCAGGAGGCTGGAGTCAAGGAGCGATCGTCAAGGGGTGGCGGACAGGCAGAGGGACATTGTAGTCGACCTTTCGACTTCCAAAGATTGGTTTCTTCGCAACGAACGCTAAGCAAGCACGTATGAACGATCCGCACCAAGACACAAGTCTTCAATGACTGTCGACCTAATGCTTCTTACTTCAAGTGGCATGTAACCACAGCCGAAACGACTTGGAAAATGCCAAGGTCGACTTTGATGTCCTCATCTGATACCTTTTTCTCCTGATCCCTTGCCACGGGAAGGAATTCGTATGTTATCCCGCGTTATGATCTTGAAGCGGGGTAGCACTTCAAACGGTAGCTTGCACACCTAAAGACGAACCGTATTCAGCAGTGATATAGTACCATAAGCGCCCGTACATTACATCTGCCATCAGCCTGACCTCCGCCTCAACCCAGATTGGCATAAAACCCCTTCTCATTAGATGCCCTCGGTCATTTGTCCTAACCATACCATCTCCGTCACACCCATTCCTCTAGGCGAACTCGATCGTCTTCATATCAACATACGCCGTACAACTTGCCCACCCAATCAACAACTTGTTGCCATCAGTACCATACCACGCCGGATGCGCATTGACATAGTATGGCAGCGTATCCGGGTACTTGTATTGCGCACACGCCGGGTCGCCTCCCAGATCGAGCAAATGGGATGGTGTGGTCCAGGGGCCGGCGGGCTCGCCGGAGGTGCTCCAGGTCACGGCGATGCCGCCGTACGATTGTTGGATGAGGGCGACGTAGGTTTCGTGGTACTGTAAAGTTGCGCATCTCAGCGTCAATCTTGTGTGCAGCCGCGCAGGGCGGCAAAACGGGGTGTGAGAAGCATCAACTTACCTCGGAGTAGTAAAAGGACGCCCAACCGAGACCGGACGGACTCGAGATGATTGCCACGGAATGGTCAGCACTAGGCGGGGCATCCTGGCTGTATGTGCCGCTGGAGGCATTGTAAAAGTGATACTGGTGTATATTATCAGCAAAGATTATGCAAGTGCAGGTAGGCTAGTGAGGCTTACAGCAGATAGGTTGCCATACTCGGCAATAGGGACGCGTGCCATGTTGATTACACCGCCGTGTATGGCGAAGCAGAAAAGCTCTCTAAAAATTGTTAGTAGCTGGAAGCCCGGCCAGGAGAAATTGACTTGCGATTGTGCATTGTTCACCAGCATTTGACCGCAGTACTGTGGTGCTCCCTGGAGGATGGATTTGAGTAAACGTCTCTGCGAAATAACAGTGTTGATGATCATACCGGAAAGCTCAGGCCATTTTCTACACCAGGAACACGAGTGATGTTCAAGCTCTTGCCGACAGGAATCTCCGATGGAGCCACGACATCGATTGTGAACAGTGTATAGTAATTTTTCCCGTCCGTCTCGTTAACGAACGCGCTGACTAGGGCTGTCTTGTTGTCTGGTAGAGTTACCACATAGTCTAGGATGGTTGTTAGTCAAAAGGATCATGGAGGAAGTGAGGCAATCTGATCATACTTGGCCAAATGGTCGTATACGCATCATCTTCAGGGCCCAAGGGGAAGTACCCAAGAGCATAGTCATAATCCCTGAAGACCTGGTGTCCTGCTGGTGCAGTGCTAGCTGCAATGGTATAGACATCGGTGTAGTCGCTAGTATTGGGCTGGACAGCACACTGTCAGCAAGCTTCGAAGCAACTGTCGGGCAGAAATCAAGAGAAGAGTGAGTCAACACTAACATAACCGAAGTATCCGATACTGTTGTGGACACCTGAGGTGAAATTCCCATTCCCGTAACTGCATCCGGCATTGAAGTCAGGAGTCTTGCAGGTGACGCTGTCCGAGAAGACTTGTAGGTGGAAACCATTGACAAAGGTGGAAGTACCGCCATCGCGGAAGGTGTTTGGATTAAAGGCGGAGTTGTTCTCGCGCACTCCAGCAGTTTGATTTACGAGAGTGATAGGAGTGTGTTTGACGGCGTGGACAGCCGAGAGCATGAGAGCGATTGCACCGAGGGAGAGCATGGCAGTGGAATGCATCGTAATTCTGGAGGTGCCGAGAGATGGAAGTGAGAATTGGTCGAAGCACTGCAGATGTAGACAGCTTCTACTCCTGTGGCAGGTTCCAAGCCGCACTTTATACTTGAACACCGAATTCAACCCTGAGACTTGGAGAGGGGCATCGCGAGGCTGTTAGGTACTGTCTTTACAATAGCTGCAGATACTACCGCAAGGCTACTGGCAGGCAGCGCAGGTGGTGCACTGCCTGAGCGGGACATGGTGGGCTGCGACGAGGCTGCGAGAGAGGTCCATCTAAGCGCGAGGCTGCAAGAGAGGTCCATGTTAGCGCGAGGCTGCAGTACAACGCCGATGAGCGCCGAATGTCACATCATTACAAGCATCCATCAATGCTTGTTCATTCTGTGCGAACAACGGCAGCGCAAGGGGGAAGGGACCAGAGGCATCGGTATCAGTACATATGGTTTGCAGCTCATGATGATGCTTTCAATGGGAGAAACGAAGTGGATGGCAATAAGGCCTGTCGTCGAGACGAGCAGTGAAAGTGGAAGAGTTGCATATTATTTGTAGGCTACCCTGCCAGACTTCCACCCCCGCAACCCCGCCATTCTTCTCCCACCTGCTCACTTGCTCCGATCGTAGAAGAATACTGGTACACCACGTCCCGTCAACATCACGCACGCCATCCAGCCGTGCCCTCTGCCAGTGTCTTACACGTACAGATACCACAATGCCAGACTCACTACCCGTACCAGAAGACGACGGCGCTACCCAGCACCTGCAAGGCTGCCCCCTACCCTCCATCTTCCTCCAATCAACGTCCGGCGAGACCGTGAATCTCGCTGGCCTCCCCGGGCTGACCATCGTCTTCTGCTACCCGCGCACTGGTGCCTCAGGCGAGACCATTCCGGCCTCGTGGGACGCTATTCCTGGCGCACGCGGCTGTACCCCACAGGCATGCTCGTTTCGCGACCGTGCTGATGACCTGACTGGCCTCGGTGTTAAGCACATCTTCGGACTGAGCACGCAGGACTCGCCTTATCAGCAGGAAGCAGCGCAGCGCCTGCATTTGCCATACCAGCTCCTGAGCGATGAGCACCTGGAATTTGCGAATGCCTTGAAGATGCCTACATTCGAGTGGGAGGGAAAGAAAGTGCTGAAACGCGTTACGCTGGCTGTTGTCGATGGAACGGTCATATATCAGTGGTACCCGGTCTTTCCGACTGATCAGAGTGCTAGTGAGGTCGTGAAATGGCTGAAGACGACATACAATAAGAGCTGAAGTGTTTCGGCCGAACAAGAGAGTGACATACCGCACTGTACGAGTGAGATGATAGCAATGGACAAGAAATATTACAGCATGCGGACGAGGACCCCAGACGTGGTTCAGTGAAGCACTGTGAAGCACCGTGAGTACATTGCAACTACAGTATTATCCTGCAGTATCAGAGCAAGAAGTTCAAGCTCCAGCAAGATGATCCTCCTTATCCTGCTGCTCGTGCGCATGTGTCTCCACCTCCGTCATGTACCGCCCGAACTTTCTCGGGCTGACTTTCTTCTCAAACATTTCGTCAATCTCTGCAGGCGTCCTTCGAGCAATCTCTGGCAGCAGGAACCATGCTGCCACCACAGCGCAAGTGCCAGTTCCGGCAAAGCTGTATCACCATGTCAGCACATGGATATGTGAAACGATGAGAAATTGATACTCACAAGAATCCCGTCTTCACGCCCCACTTGGCTGTCCCATTAATCATCAACGGCGTCACAAAGGAGAACATGATAGCGATGAGGTTCGAAAAGCCCAGAGCCCATCCTGCCGTCTGCGCTCTCAACCTTTGACTCGGAATCTCAGCCGCATAGTTATACCCGATAGCCGAAGCGCCAGTGGTCGTGAAGGTCGCAATGGCGCAAAAAACCACGAGAAGCGACCCCAAAGACTTCGTCTTGTAGTTCTGCGTCCCGACAATACCCAGGCATAGCACTGCCAGGGTCGTGATGGCATAGCCGTAGACGGTGAGTGGCCGACGTCCGAAAACATCTGTCGAGCAGCAGACGAAGATCATGCTGAGGATCTGCATGCAGCTGAGGATGACGGAGTCCTGGAAGGGATTCGCTTGGCCGGCTGCTTGGAAGAAGTAGGTGCTGTATGTATTATACACGGTCAATCCCTGTCTTCAGTCAGCCTCAGTCCAACACAGGTTCAATTCACATCGCGTTTGTGGATCAACCTACGACGAATTGCTGGACGATCTTCGGCCACGATGCGATGATGAAACGGATAAAGTTTGTGCCCTGGAATACAGCAAAAACGCCTTCTTGCTTGTCTTTCTTGGCAATGTAGCGTTCGTGCTCGATGGTTGCGTTCATGATTTCCTGCGGAATTGTAAGCGGACTGTAGCGACAGTCTAATCAGCATGCAATCTTACCAAAACCTCGTTGACGTTATAGCCTGGCAGATGACCGTTATATCTCAAGAGCACCTTTTGGGCTTTCCCCATCTTGCCATGCTCGACAAGCCACCAAGGCGTTTCCGGAAGTAGGAGGAAGATGAACAGCATGCCGCCGATCATCGCCCATTGCCTGTGAAATGTCAATACTTCCTACAGTAAAGCGATGATGCTCAGGAGGGTGACTCACGTGTAAACCGCAATCCTCCAATAAGTGCCCGCCGCACTCATCCGATTCAATGCCACATTCCCCATCAACTGCCCGATCGTGAACCAGAAAGTATACGCGTTGATCAGAAACCCCTTCAATTGCGTCGGCGCCATCTCACTCAGGTACACCGGGACCGTGCACTGCAGCATCCCGACCCCAATCCCGCTGAACAGCTTCGCAATGAGCCACGCCTGATAGTTGTGTGCGAAGCTCTCCGCAAAGATACTCGCAACCAGAAACACCCAGAGAATGAGCAACGCCGGTTTCCGCCCCAGTCTATTCGTCCCGAACTGAAGGAACACCTGGCCCAGAAACTGTCCGGCGGACTGGATCCCGCCCCAGGCCGAGACGTACTTTCCGTCCAGGATCTTGGCTGTGGGACCTGCCATTTGGTGGATGAAACCCTTGTTGGAGACGATGCCGCCGTTGAGGGAGATTTGGTAGCCGTCCAGACTTGCGCTGAAGGCGGCGGCGAATGCGACGAAGGTGATGAGTTTGTAGCGCTTGAAGGCTGTAAAGACGGAGATGTCGTCTTCACGGCTGCGCATGATCTGGGCGGAGGAGGCGGTCGGCGGCTGGGGGTCGGAGACGTGCTCGATGCCTATGGCGGTGGATTTCAGCCCGGAGATGTCGTCGGCGGCGGAGGGAGCCATGGTGGTGAGGTTGATGGAGGGGTTTGCCATTGTGGGTCCTGGTAAGCTTGTTTCGGGCTTAGACTAGAGATTGTGAAGGCCAAGGTCGAGGATCAGCTGTGACTACCCAGCGAAGTCCTGCCTGCTTCGAGCGTGTCTTTCTCTCTTGACAAAGGCTGGGCAAGTGGGAAAGGTCATCACTTTAAGCTGAAAGTCGTCGCAGGGAAACAGGCCGAGGTGCCTCGTATGGAGTTTCGCCGAGGAATGCTGGCGCGGACAAGATGACCCGGGGGAGGTCGGGTGGGCACGTCCCGAAATGGCAAGCCAAGTGTAGGTACCCGGTACAAGTGGTTCGTGATGCACCGAGGGAGGGCCCAGGTCAAGGCCGAGCGGCAATTGCGACACCGAAGTCATGTCTCCGGGGTTAGGACGATGTTGGAGGAGTGCAAGGGAAAGGGGAGAGCGCTGTGGCGAAAAGTCTGGCCATGAACTAAGTTAGGGGATGTTCCCTGACATTCACTAGCAGCTGTACCTAGACAATTGCCTCCCAACTATCAACCCTCCCGCGCTCCACCCTCTCCCCTCCCGGCATCCTCGTCACCAGCTCGACGCTCCTCTCAAATCTCACCTCAACCCTCTTCCTCCCCTCCCCATTCCTCTTCCACCTTACACTCGCCACATTTCCCGCTCCCAGCGCGACCTTCGCATCCACCTCCTCGCTCAGTCCCACCCTGGGACTAAACAGCACCTTCGCACACCCCGGCTCCAAAGGCCTTATACCAGCAATCTCCGTACAATGTTCATATATCATCACTGCGCTCCACGCATGACAATCGCTGCGCTGCCTCACGTCGTCCTCTTCCATCGTACTGAGGTTGTTGCGTATCATCTGCACGAACGGCGCCCGTGCACGCGGCCAGTAGGAAGCGTACATGTCGTCGCCGGCGAGTGCGAAAGCGCGCAGTGCATACAACATCATGACATACGAGCACTTTGAGAAGCGAGGGTTGCTGAAGGATTCCCGCAGCAGGCGGGCGTGGTCGGCAGGGTCGTTGGCGGCGCCTGAGAGAATGGCGAAGACTTGGCAATGTTGGCTGTATGCGTCGTCGCCTGCAATGTCCGCAGTCGAGTCTGTGAAGAAGGACCCGTCGTAGCAGTGCGTGCGTACTGCTTGCAACACGGCGGCAGCACGGGTTTCGTATTCTTCTGCATACCCGGGCCGACCGACGGCGCGTACGAGCGACGCAGCTTGCTTCAGCACGTGGCCGTATAGTAGACTGAAAAAGGTATGTCTCTTCGACGCACGTCCAGACGTGGGAACGCCCTTGTCAGGGTGTGTGTCCGTCGAGGCCCAGTTTGTCACCCAATCGACATAACTCCACACCTCGTCTGGGAATCCCGACACCAAGCCCCTGTCATCGATATGTTCGTGGAAGAACTCCAAGACGCCGTCGATGCGTGGGAGGAAGGAGCGGCTGTAGCCCGAGTCGCCGAAAAAGAGGTGGTGGTCGCAGACTTGGAGGATCCAGTAGAGGGGGAAGCCGGCAATGACTTGTTTGACGTGGGAGGGGAAGCGGGATTGTGTTAGGCCGGAGGGAGTGACGGAGGCGGCGAAGTTTGTGATTGTCTGACGCATCAGGCGGTCGTCGCCGGAGAGGAGGTAGTGGAAGAGGCCGACGGAGCGGGAGTCGCCAGAGTATCTGTGTGTGTGAACTTTGAGTCCTCGTCCTCTTTCTGGGGTAGGGGACATTGGGGACGGCTTACTGAAGTTGTTCGTAAAACGGACAATCCGAATACCCATCAAACATGCAATTCCGCATCGTCCGGATAGACACATCCCAGATCTTCTCGGCATCCTCATTCCGCGGCTCTTTCCATGCCGCCTTGACGTCAAGAGGATAGTTCACCTGCGTTGCGGTGAACGACTCCAGCTCAACAACTCCCTCCAGCACAGTCATCTCCACACGCAGCAGGCGGAATGTCCGAAACCAGAAGGGCTCCCATGTTGTGGTCTCACCGGGCTCAATCGATAATGTGACGTCGTCAAAGGGGCCGATGATGTGGCCGTTTGAAGCATCGAGGCGGTCGCGTTTGGTGCGGAAGAAGGGGTAGGCGCGGGTTGGGTCGAGCTGTTCGTAGCCTTCGGAGTACATGACTTTGAGGCGAAGCTTGCTCGATGTCGTGACGCTGAAGGTCCAGCGGAGGAAGGCGGTCGAGTGGACTTCGGCTTGGAGATCGAGGGAATGCGTGGAATCTGCTGCGAGGTGGAGATGCCGGGTTCTGGAGAGGAAGGATATCCAGTCAGCCTCGGAGATACTGCTTTCACAGCGCCGAACTGTTTTGACGAGGACTGAAGACTCGATGGGATGCGGGATACATCGTGGTGTCAGTCTCCAAGGTGCAATGTCGCCGTTTAACGTTTTCATGTTATAAGGCTTGATCGTTGCTTTTTCGTGTCGTGGTTCGTGGTCTCTGCGCTCATTGATCTAGTGGAGAAGATTAGATCAGAATAATGGTGTAACATGCCTAATGCGCCCAGGCAAGCTCGAGAAGGTCGCTCTGTGCTCTACACTGCTTCGCCTCGTGTGCAGCTCAAAGTACATCCGCAGACTCACATGAAGAAAAACATCGTCAACAAGCCCAGTAGGGAACAGCACACTCTCATCAACCTCAGCCTCCCACTCTTCCAACGCACTCCCGAGATTCACCACCGTCTCCCCAGCCTCCACCCGTCCGCACACAGTCAATCCCGGAAACGCCGTCCTCTCAAACGGCATCGCCGCCCTGCTCGCCACAAACCATCGCATCACCACAAACTTGACCTCATTGTCACCTCGCTCCAGATGCTGCGCTATGTCAAGAGAGTCATAGTACCAGATCAGTGGACTGCTGCGAGCTGGTCCGAGTGCGACACGTTTGCCGTTGACGAAGAGCTTGTAGCGCGTGTCTGCTGTGCAGTGGATGAGTGCTAATGAGGGTGCAGCAGAAAGGTGGAAGCGGCGTGTGAAGGCGACGAGACGGCCGGCGGTATTGAGAGGGGAGGAGTCGATCCAGTCGTCGATCCAGATCCAGTTTGCTTGGAGGTTGTCGATGGTCTTAGATGGGTATTAGTTGAGGAATATGAGGTTCTGCATACTACGCGGGAATGTGTATACTTCTTGATCCTCAGCTGATAGCATGGCGAGTTAGCTATCGGAAAGCAGCAACAGCAAATCTTCGCAGTGAGATGCTGAAGGTGTGCGAGGAGGGGCGGCATGTTGATGGACTACATGGAGTTATTGCTTCTCGGTATCGGTGCAGTAGCGACCGAACGGCACCATGGAGTCCGGACTTCGAGATGCTCAATGCGGAAGGGTAAAGGACGCCAAGTGATGACGACTTTTGCCACTTCTGACATCCTCATCAGCAACCTTGGAGCTGATACACTAAACGCCATCCGGGATGGACTGAGATGCTTTGGACTATCAATAACTTACCAGCACCAGTGTAAAGTGTAGAGAAGCCTTGGGATCTCCCTTGAATTCAGGGGTAACAACATCTTCGCCAAGCCTGTGCAATCAATCTTCACGGTGGTCTTGCAGGGCGATGTGATTCAATGTGATTCGCATGCAATTCAATGATTCTCGGCTGAGCGCGGTTGGACGTGTCAGCTGCGAGACGTACTGTGTTTTGGGACATGGGCTTGTTCAGGTCAGTGTAACCCATATCGCAGGTTTCCACCCTGCCTGCCAATAGCCAGGTGTAAAGAAGCTGCTGACATGGCAATCACATCTCAAAGTGCTACGATGGACAACATAGACCATCAGCTGTGGGCAGCGAACCACCCTATGGATAATTCAACACCGATAAGTAATCGTTGTAAACCCGAGTCATAGACTATAAGTTACCATTCTTGGTGCGAATATCACCCTAGATTCGGCACTACTTTGTAGCAGCTGTCAAACGAAGGATACCAGATTTAGATTCAACGATAGGCTTGAGAGAGTAATCTAGGCTCATCAAAATCAATGTAACCACAATGAAAATCATCTCAGCAATTCAAGACAAGTCCGATATCCTGATGGGCAGTGCACTGGACTGTGCGCGAGTGGCCAGTCGACCTGCCTCTCGCAACAAACCATGGTGCTGAACAAGTCTCTCGCTCTTTGCGCAGTCTTTTTTATACTTTGTATCAGAATCTTTTGGTCTTCAACCATATTGCGCCCCAAAAATGCTGAAAAGTCATACACATATCACAATCTCATCAGTTGCATACAAATTCTGCGACATCTTTGGCCTCAGAACCCTCTTTGACCTTTTCATCGCAGCATAGCATGGCAAGCCCCACGGTTAAGAGCAGCGCATCTTCACCGACCCAGGCGCTACACTTGACTGTGCAGCCATTCGGTCACATCACCGTCCTCACAAAGGACCTGGAGAATATCGATAGCACCATAACCGCGGATTCCAAGTCGTTTGGAATGGGCCATCGCGGCCACTACTCTGCGCCGCTGCTGGGACAGCGCAGCATCCTCACCGTGGACGGACATGGATGGGAGTCCACTTGTGCCATGAAGCGGTCGATATTCGGAGTTGTGTGGATGACCTCCGTAGTGTCGAGATGCATACTGGTGAAGCTTGTCGAGGCATTCGACGGCGCCGGCATGGAGGCCGAGATTGACTGTCCAGTGATCATTTCTGAACCTTGCCACGGGAGTGTCTGAGCATCTCAGAAAGCGAGGAGCATACTCGACAGCTCGAGCAAGCGGTGGATCTTGCACAGCGCATGGTGCTGAGGAGGATCCTGACTGGTACGCTGCTCTACTGGCTCGTTGACACTCCCGCCTTTCGCAGAGCTGGCATGACCTGTAAGAACATGGTGGTTGAACAGGTCGAGCGCGGAATGCAGTGCAAGCAAGCAATTCTCATGGCAGATGTTCAGGCACAAGAGGCCAGCTGGAAGCCGAAGATGAAGCAGACGATAGCCGAGGAGCTTGCGTTACTGGATGCGGATCTGAATGCCCCGTGCGATGGTTTGCTGACATCGCTTCTCGCAGCGAGGGCCAATGTTGCTGCGTCGCTTGGTTGGACATTCTACTTCCTCGCCAGAGAACCAGCAGTGTATGCACGACTGAGGCGGGACGTGTTGGTTCACACCGGGACACGTCATGATGAGACGCAAATCACAAGCTGAGAGCTTGAAAGGGTGCGCGTGTTTGCAATCCTGAATCGAGGAGACTTTCCGACTTGAGCCGTCGATGGCTAGGTCTATCAAGGAGGCTGTGAGAAATACAGTACTTCCTCCAGGTGGTGGGGACGACGGATATCGATACATGCCTAGGTCGCTGAAGTCACGTGGGTACTCATTCCGGGCCATGCATCGCGATCCATCATTCGCAACATTGGGGCGTAGACGCAGACTAACACAAGCCTGAACGACGTAACACAGCCAGGCCTGGTCTAGCTTATGCTCACTCTAATACTTCGACACCACCATGTCTGCTCAAGCTCTGCACACTCCTGCGAGAACAAGGGACTCACAGTTTCTAGGTCCACGAAAATGCCTCGGTGAAAGCTTCGCCAATACCACAATGGTCTACGCGATTGAGCGAATCATTCAGAAGTACGAGTGCGGTTGAGCCTGGATTGAGCGTGCTGAGCCAGAATGACCCGGCACGAGAGCGATGCTGGTGCGGTTACTGTTGAATTTGTCGGGTGCAATTGGGGTGGTGTGAAGGTTCTGAGGAGGTGGAGGCAGGTTGTGTGAGATGTGCGAGATCTACGGTCATATGATGATTACCTGGGAGGAGAATTTCAGGGACCGATGCCTGTAATGACGGGAGCAGACGGGCATGATGCTTGACGTGACAGTCGAGTGTGACAGTCGAGTGAAGTCATGAAGTTTATTGAAACCATATGCGCCTATCGTCCAATGCCGTTCTACCAATCCATGCCTCCTTCCCTGTTCTTCTCCTCTCCCCTCAATATCGCAGCGGCCTTGCCCATTTCCCCTAACCCGCCCTCCTCCTTCGTAAGGTGGCTCTCACTCTGCACCTTCCTGCCCTTATACCCCTTCATGCTATCCTTCTTCAGCTTCTCATCCAACTTGGCAAACGGATCCTCACTATCCTTCGTCGTAACCTTCCACTTCTCCGTCCCCAACACGCCATCCAGCTCCTCCACCGGCGGTAGCTTGACATAGACCCAGCCGTCCTCCCTCTCCTCCACCTGAAACACCGCAATATTAACACTATCATCATTCCCGCACTTGCCCGCCTCCGGCCCCTTGAGCTCGTAGTTGCGCTTGTGCATGGGGCAGGACACCCATAACTTGCCGTCTGCACTATCACCCAGCAGGCCGTCACTGAGGGCAAAGGCGCGCTTGTGCGGACACATCTGCTGCGTGGCGTAGTACTTCCCCTTGAGTTTGAAGATAGCAAGCTGCGTATCCCCACGCTTGACGTTGGCGGAGCTGCCCGTCGCGGCGTCAGAAAAGTGCGTTGCTTCGATCATAGGCTGCCAAGCCAGGCTGCTCCACTTCGTCCCGCGGAAATCCTCCTTTGCGCTTTCGGCGGGCCAGTATGTCGGACGCGGCTGATTGCGATCCATGACCTGCTCGACCGTCTCCGACCTCTCCTCCGTATTGGCGAACTGCTGGAACGCGGCGCGCTTCTCGGGATTCCGGATCGTTTCTGTCCATTCGCAGAAGAAAGAGCCGACGAGATCGAGCATTTGCTGTTCCAGGTCGGCGGCAATTCCAAGTTTGTCTTCGAGAATCACTTCGCGGAGGTACTTTATGCCGCCTGGTAGATTCTCGAGCCAGCGCGCTGTGCGTTGGAGTTTGTCACCGGTGCGGATGTAGAAGGCCAGGTAGCGGTCGAGGATGGGGATGACGTCGTCCGGCGCGACGTCCTTGGCGAGGAGTTCGCTGTGTTTTGGCTTTGCGCCACCATTACCGGCGACGAAGATGTTGAAGCCCTTTTCCGTGGCGATGAGGCCGAAGTCTTTGTTTTGAGCCTCGGCACATTCGCGCACGCAGCCGGAAACACCGCCCTTGAATTTGTGGGGGCCGCGGATGGATTTGTAGCGTTCTTCGAGGCGGACGGCCATGCCGACACTATCGCCGATGCCGAAGCGGCACCATGTCGTACCTACGCAGGACTTCACCGTACGCAGAGACTTGGCGTAGGCGTGGCCGGACTCCATGCCGCCTTCGACGAGCTCGGTCCAGATGTCGAGGAGGTCGCCCTTTTTGGCGCCGAACATGTCGATGCGTTGACCACCAGTGATTTTGCAGTAGAGGCCGTACTTTTTGGCAACGGTGCCAATGATAATGAGTTTTTCGGGGGTGATCTCTCCACCGCTGACACGAGGGATTACTGAAAAGGTGCCGTTGCGCTGGATATTGCCCAAGAAGCGGTCGTTTGTGTCTTGGAGACCGTTGAGGGATTTGTCCATGATGTGTTTGTTGAAAAGGGAGGCGAGGATGCTACCGATGGTCGGCTTGCACAGCTCGCAGCCGACTGATTCTGGGTCTTTGCCGCAGGTTGACATGACTGCAGTGAATGTGTCGAGTTTCTTGACGTAGATGATGTTGAAGAGATCTGCTCGTGAATATTCGAAGTGAGGGCAGAGGTGATTCTTGACCTCGGCGCCCATGGATAGCATGGTCTTGTTGAAGATGGTCTGCACGAGAGGTCCACATCCACCGCATCCTGTTATGGCTTTGGTGCAGGTTTTGACGTCTCCAATCGTTTTGCAAGTGCCATCTTTGACTACCTTGACAAGATCACCTTTTGTGACATTGTGGCAGGAGCAGATCTGTACATCATCGGCACTGAAGAGCTGTTAGTAGGAGTTTTACCACGGCGCGATACTCAAACATACAGATCATCACCATCATCGTCACCCTTCGAAGCCCCCAGGATCAACTCGCTTGGCGGAACCTCAAGTGCCTGCTTATTCTTGACCATAGGCACCAGCTTGACATAGTCTTTTGTGTCACCAATCATCATTCCACCCAGCAAGTACTTGCCATCCATCGTGAAGAGATACTTCTTGTATACCTGTTGGAAAGGATCCTTGTACGTGAGAGCCTTGACCGGGTGAGCAGCGGACCCCTCCACCATAGTCTTGACCTTATTAGTTGGGGTTTCCTCCTTCTCAGCCTTCTTGCCTCTTGGGACGGGCAAGTTCTTCGGACCGTCTCGATCCGCGAAAAAGTCGCCGAAACTTGCAACCTCGACGCCTAGGAGCTTCAGCTTGGTGCTCAGATCTGGTCGTTTGAAGGTACGGGGTGAGTGTACTTTGGCTTGTGTAAGGTTAAATGCGAGGACATCGGCCATCTCAACACCAGGAGCGATCAGACCATATGTCTCGTTCTCCCAGCTTGCACATTCACCGATGGCGTAGATTTCAGGCTTGGATGTCACTAGCTTTCCGTCCACGACAATACCTCCACCGCGATCGGCACACTTAATGCCAGCTTTCCGTGCGATTTCGTCACGGGCTTTGATGCCGATCTAATAATCAATCAGTTCTGTCGCTGTTCAGTCCGTGACCATCCGAACTTACAGCAAAGCAGATGCATGAACAGTCCATCGAATCACCGTCCTCAAACGTCACACCCTTAATAGAGTTTTCCTCATCCACTAGGATCTTGCCAACCCTCTTGCTGAGAAGAACATCAACACCAAGTGTCCGGACTTGCTCAACAACCATGCCGCCTGCGTCACCATCTAGCTGTCTCGACAGAACCCAGCGATTGCGCTCGATGAGCTTGATTTGGCTGAACTCCTCGAGATCCATCATGGCTTTTGCTGCTTCTAGACCTAACAGACCACCTCCTACAACAGCACCGATACCACCTTTCTTTGTGGCAGAAAACTTGATGAGGTTCTCCAGATCCTCGATGTTGCGGTACACGAAGACACCCTTTGCATCGTGGCCTGGGGTGTGCTTGGGGAGGAGAGCGTCTGAGCCTGTAGCGAGAACGAGTATGTCATATGAAACTGTGCTGCCATCTAAAGTCTTGACAGTCTTGTCATCCGAGTTGATCTCGGTGACTTTGGTGTTGAGATGGTAGTTGAGAGCACCGTCCGGCATGCCGTGGTACTAAACGCGTGTCAGATGAGCCAGGCACACATCTGCCATGCATACTCACCCATTCTTTCGGATTCAAATACAAGTTCTCCACCTGTCGGTGTTCGAAGTAACTCGTCAGGCCAACCCGGTTGTATGCAAGATGTGCTTCTTCTCCAATGACCACAACATCATATTCTCGTCGTTTCACGTCATATTTCATTAGTTTCTCGCTAGGATCACGTCAGTCCGTGGTGCCAGAAAGGAGTCCTGATCGAGCGTACATGAATGAAATGCCGACCATGCCCAACCCAACCACAACCACCTTTTTCCGATTCGATGTCTCTGGTATTTCATCCTTTGCTTCTAGCTTTTCCACTGTCTCTGGCAGTCTGTTGGCCTCCGGGTCTTGCCATTCCCTACTCGATTGGCCCCAGTTGGCCATGTTGCTAATGTTATACGGATAATAATGAAAACGTAGAGATGTGAGGGAGGACAGTCGAGGGATTGTTCAAGCACTGGTGGTCATGCGTCCGAGACGAGGGGGGAGCGGTGAAGGTGGGAAGAACGAATGCAAGAGACCTGCTCTGCTTGGGAGGAGACGGGCAGATGCTGGAGGAAGAGGAGGAGGAGGAGGACAGGAGTGAAGGTTGTGGAAGACAAGAAGTCGAGTGAAGCCAGATGGATTGACTGATCTGTAAACTGGACGGCAGTATACAAGAGACAACAGCCTCTACTTGCTTATCGTAGCCCCGCCGCTATCGCACCTGGTGGTGGCATGGAGCCTAGAGGGCGAGTAGAGAGCATCTCCAGATGTCCAGACGGATAAAGCCAAAGGACAAGCTATGACACATCGCATCTTCACAGCGCACCCCCCACAGAAGACCAGCAAACGTTCTCAACAAGCTGACGCAAAGCAGAAGAAGATGCACCATCGTTGGTTAATGGTAAGGGAGCTGGAACGTGTTGCTAAGGTCGTGTCGGATGAGATTAACGTTGCACTCGAGGTGAAAGATAAGAAATCTCGCGGTGCTTGGCACCCAATCACATTCCGATGCTGAACGTCTGGAGAAGATAAGGATTTCCCTCCGAGGAGATCACCAAAGACAAACTACAGTGCTTGGTCTGGAATTTTGCCTCGTTGCGCTGGCCACCACCGTGAACGAATTATGAGCAATGAGTAGAGATGTTCTTCGCACCATGGCAAAGGTGTGGGAGACGTGTCACTTGCGAAGAGTATCCAAGAGCACAAAGACGGAGAATGGGCAGGAGGGCAAGATGAGACAGACTCGACACCCTTATCTCGAGCAGCTCAACGACCTCTCACACCAACCTGGAACACCATTGCAACGTCTGTGGTCATCGCCTTATTGCCTCTCCCCACCATCTCCATGCCGCCTCCAGATAGATCAGCCGCTTCTCCCTCCGCGGGACAACGCGAGCTTCGTTTTCTGGTTTCCATCTCGTCATGCTTTTGACTTGTTGACCCTCTTCACAATTGCCTGATCCTCCCTCACCTTTGCCTTGCGCACCTCCTCCAGACCTACGCGGCTTCTATCCATATTCCACACTTCTTGTCACTTCTCCATATTGTTATTGGTCATTCACACCCGAAACCCTAGCCTCACATTCAAAGTGACTCGATTCTTCTGGCACAACTCGTTGTTCTTTGTATAGCTTTTACCATTACCATTCCACGCATCACAGCATTTTCATAGTCTGTTCAGAAGACAGTATCCCTTCACGACACACAGAGGTCTTCAAACTCCACAGCAAACGACTCAGCTTTGGAGATCCATACGTCCACTCAGTCTCGCACCAACAGCACTGTCTCCCGCACAACTCTCCCTCGTCATGGACAATACACAGCTCGACGAGAGCCAAACCCATGGCGATTTGCCAACTCCCTCAACAGATACCAAATCATCAATCCCAACAGACTCTGCGAAAGCACCGATACCCCAGCGAGTAGGCGGAGATATGCCAGAAACACCACCAGACACCGACAGCGGTGACAATGCTTCGACATATTCGGCCGCAGACGACGACGACGACTCCCACGAAGAGACAAGATCTTCATCCTCATCTTCCATATCATCAGTATCCTACCCACTACCTCCTCCACCACATCCCGCATCGAAAGTTTTGGAGCAGGACAAGAAGACACCAGACGCACATGTACCACGAGATCCAAGGTTGATAAGATTGACGGGTACACATCCATTCAATGTCGAGGCGCCATTCACAGATTTGTTCAAAGAGGGCTTCTTGACTAGTCCGGAACTGTTCTATGTGCGGAATCACGGCGCAGTCCCAGAAGTACAGGACGAGGATGTGATGGATTGGGAGTTTAGTGTCGAAGGGTATGTTGATTCGGAAGTCGTACGTCAGGCATCGTGCTAATGTCGATGCAGATGTGTAGAGAATCCTCTCAAGATCACCCTTCGCGAACTCATGTCAGACTACGAAAATGTTACATACCCTATCACGCTTGTTTGTGCTGGAAACAGACGCAAAGAGCAGAATGTGGTGAGGAAGAGTAAAGGTTTCTCGTGGGGTCCTTCTGGTGTTAGCACGGCTCTCTTTACTGGTGTCGTTATGGCAGACATCATCAAGAAAGCGAGGCCGACAAGGAAGGCGAGATATGTTTGCATGGAAGGTGCGGATAAATTGGTATGTACAGACCCTTGAGCAGGCAGAGCGTTAAATTCAGCAAGTCTTCTGAGCTTGCATATAAAAGCACTTGCTCTACTCGTGTCCCAGGCACCAATTGACACAATAGCTGATAATGCTGATAGCCTAACGGATACTATGGCACCTCCGTCAAGCTCAATTGGGTCATGGATCCAAATCGAGGTATCATGCTTGCTCATGGCATGAACGGAGAAGCACTCAGACTCGATCATGGTAAACCATTGCGAGCTGTAGTGCCAGGTCAAATCGGTGGGCGCAGTGTAAAATGGCTGAAAAAGCTCATCGTCACAGAAGAATCAAGTGATAATTGGTATCACATTTATGACAATCGAGTGCTACCGTAAGTCTGGGGCTCCATAGGCTGCAATACACGACCTCGTCCTTCGCAGCAAAAATCACGAATGAGTGCCAGCAAAACTAACACAAATCAAAGTACGACCGTCTCTCCTGAAGAATCTGCAAATAATCCTGCATGGTGGATGGACGAACGCTATGCAATCTACGATCTCTCTCCAAACTCGGCAATGGCCCACCCAGCGCACGCCGAGCAAATCTCACTGTCAACAGCGTCCTCACCAAATTATCTCCTCCAAGGCTATGCCTACAGCGGTGGCGGTCGACGAATTACCCGTGTTGAAGTGACTCTAAACAAAGGACGATCATGGATATTGGCAAATATTTCCTACCCAGAAGATCTGTACAAGCCTGCATCTGCAGCTGACGAATCTCTCTTTGGTGGACGAATAGACACTTGGTGGCGAGAGACGAGCTTCTGTTGGTGTTTCTGGTCGCTTGATATTCCTCTTTCGGATCTGGCTGCGGCAGACGACATCTTGGTACGCAGTATGGACGAAGCAATGTGCGTGCAGCCGCGGGATATGTACTGGAGTGTGCTCGGCATGATGAACAATCCCTGGTTTCGGGTCGTGATACATCGAGAAGGTGAGATGTTGCGGTTTGAGCATCCGACACAACCAGCTTTGATACCAGGTGGGTGGATGGAAAGAGTGAAGAAGGAAGGTGGCGACTTGGCGAATGGGTTCTGGGGTGAGAAGATGGGTGATGAAGGTGACGACACGCAAAAGGCACCAGTGGAGAAGCCGGCAGAAGTCAGCATGAAGAAAACGGGAGTGGATAAGATGATTACGATTGATGATTTACGCAAGCATGAAAAGGAAGAAGAGGGACCCTGGTTTGTGGTCAATGGGGAGGTATACGATGGTACGACGTTCCTCAAAGAGCATCCTGGCGGTGGGACGAGCATTATTGGCGCTGCTGGTACAGACGCCAGTGATGAATTCCTGGCTATTCGTAAGTCTTAACCCTCCCTCCCCTTTCCTGCACCCAGCTAACCAATTCACTCCAGACTCCGACACCGCAAAAGCAATGATGCCAACCTACCACATCGGCACCCTAACCCCCGACGCCCTCGCCGCCCTCACCACCGACACAGTAACCGAATCCCCCTCCTCCGCCGGCCCACGCGAAGTCTTCCTCCAGCCCAAATCCTGGACAAAGGCCATCCTGCACGCCAAAAAGACAGTCTCCTCCGACACGCGCATCTTCACGTTCAAGCTCGACCACGACGACCAGGCGCTCGGTCTGCCTACAGGTCAACACCTCATGATCCGGTTGCGCGACCCCGTCACGCGCGAAGCGATTGTTCGCAGTTATACACCGATCAGCCATCAGAGCCGCAAGGGGTTCCTGGATGTCCTGGTGAAAGTGTACTTTCCGTCTGCTGACGGGAGTGCGACGGGTGGAAGAATGAGCATGGCCATGGAGAGTTTGCCGATTGGACATAGTATTGATTTCAAGGGCCCGATTGGCAAGTTTGAATACCTAGGCCGAGGACGCTGCGCCATCAATGGCGAGGTGCGCGAGGTCAAATCCTTCGTGATGATCTGCGGCGGCAGCGGCGTGACGCCTGTGTTTCAGGTGTTCCGGAGCATCATGCTGGATGCGGAGGACACGACGCACTGTACCCTCCTCGACGGGAATCGCCGCGCCGAGGACATCCTGTGCAAAGAGGAGCTGGACGCACATGCGGCAGGGAACGAGCATAAATGCAAGTTGCTGTATACGCTCACAAAGGCGGAGGACGGATGGGATGGGCTCAAAGGCAGAATTGCAGGACCGCTGTTAGAAGAGCATGCGAATTTGGGGTTGGAAAGGTTTGGAGAGGGGACAGGGGGGAGGATGGCGTTGGTGTGTGGGCCGGAGGCGATGGGGAGGAGTGTCAAGGAGGCGTTGTTGGGGATGGGGTGGCGGAGCGACGAGTTGTTGTTTTTCTAGAATGGATGAAATGGAAATGGATGAAATTCCTGGGCGTCTTTACCAACGTGGTGTTTGAGCGTGCCTCGAATGCAGGATATGATTGAATACTTGTTCAACATGTTTTCCCCAGCCAAAGTAGCCGAAGTGCCCACGCTCTTCTCGGAGGCAGCTGAAAAGGTGAAGTCTGCAGATGTCGAATCCGCACGACCTGAATCCGACCTCAACCTCATCAGCGTCAGCAGCCAATGCCACTTTAGCCACAGCGCCATGAGGCGACCAGAACATTGGCTTTTCCATACATGTACGCCAGGACATCCTGACGAGTGCCACCCCCAGCCTGGGAGGTTTGACAATTGCAGTCGACGATAGTGCAGCCCCAAGAAATGGAAGACTAGCTTCGTCGCCACCGATGTACGAAGCGCGTGGAGCACGCTAGCTGCCGCAGCAGAATTGATCTTGATTCTGATTCCTAGTTTGTGATTACGGGTTAGATGGCGACATAGGAGAGTTGCTTCTACGTCCGAGTGTGACTCGGGCGGTACGGCATCACTCGTTTCACCGTTGTGAACGCTGGCCGCTCTTGTTTCCATGACGTTATTCTTTTGCTGCCGACATTGAATTACCCTACCTACCTGTCTACCTGTCTGTCTCACACAGGACGTGATGTTTCAACATCATAGCCCCCAGTGGGGACACGCAATTACTTTCGGAATGATTGGACTGCCGCTCGAAATTGAGCCAACGCATGCACTGTACGCATCTGCCAGAAGCCGAGCATGACTGTACAAAGCTGTGATTTTCATAACATCATCGGGGTTACCAATGACGCTTGACTGGGAGCACAGTGTGTAAGGTAAGAAGCTATTGTTGCGCTTCATGCTGGTCGGTGGCTTGTCAACGCCGAGAGCTGCAGGTATGAAGCCATCACTATCAGTAACTTGCCTGGCGGTCTTCAAGTTGAGGAAAATGTACAAGAACGAGGACAAAATCTGCACGATAATTCCTATCGCTTTCACCCTACTGCTCTCATAGCTCGCAACTTGTTTAAAGGCATACTAAGACCATCCATCGAAAACCCACCTCTTAAACATGACCACCTCCTACGACTTCATCATGGTCGGATCCAGACCAGCAGGTTGCCTCTCAGTTCGTGCTATTGCTCATCGAGGCAGGTCCTGGGAGTAGTCCTTGCGGATGTGGATTGGCCAATTGATCGGTAAATGACCTCTGCTCAGTACCCAACGCAGAACTGGCAATACAAAACCGTCACGCAAAAGCATTTGAGTCGCCGTGTTGTCAATTGTAGTCGGGGCTGGAGGCTGGCTGGATGCATCACCAAATTTTGATTTTGGTATGTTGTATGCTACTGGCAAGATGGAGTTGGAGGCCGGATAGGCAAGACGTATAGAAGTGTGAACGATGTCCACCTCTCATTATTGCATCGATATTGACCTGACGCGATATCCTGGGAGCATACAGCGTACGACCGCAAAACGACTACGACCGCTAAGCCGAGCTGATATCTGATGCCTCCCCTCCTTCTCCTGAGCAATCTCCATCACCAACCGCAAACGATACGATAAGTACCACACCACCATCGCTGGAAAGTACGATTCGTATACATGAGCCTCACCGTCCCGACATGTCCCTCCACGGCGAGGCAGCGGCGCTGCACATTGGCGTGCTTGACGAATAGGAGACACTAAGCACTGAGCCGATGGACGCAGCAGAGGAGGCGGGCTTGGGCAAAGCTTGGTCTGAGTGATGGTCAAGGCTCTGGTCTCGCTGCTTGCGTGGCTAACTCGACGCCGGATTCGTGACGAGGCACGGCTGCATCGGCGTTTTGGGAGACGGTGCCGGGCGGTTTGACGGTCCTTTCTACAGTAATACGCTGAATACTAAGGTGCTCTTTTGTGGTGCGCGTGCAATCGGTGCGCAGACTGAACAGACTATATGTAGGTACTTGCCATCCATCAGCGCGAATAGGCCACCACCTCTGCTAAAAAGCAGAAATCATTCCACGCACGAAACCATTCTCTGCGCCGATGCCATCGACACCCCAAAACTGCTCCTCCGACCCGGCATCGGCGACCGCTCCACCTTGCAATCCCATAACATCCTTCTCGTGCTACACCTCCCCGGCATCGGCCACTCCCTCCAAGACCACCCCATGTTAATCCTCGACTGTGGAACCTCGTCCTCCTTCCACAACCACGGCACCACCTCCTCCCTGACTACCCCAACGGTACTGGGCCCTCACCATTCTCTACAGATCAGTGGGCATGAGCTTCTGCCGGCACTTCGCCGCCTCTCTACTCGCGTCCCCTGCCTTCACCGCCCTCCCCGTCCTCGAGCAGAAGCACACACCCCGGCCCAGCATCCTGACGTGGGAGCTGGTCACGCTGGCACCGACTGTAAGTTCAAACGCGGATCAAGGGAAGACGTACCTCACGCTCTTCCGCATCACACACTGCCTGCAGAGTAGGAGCAATGTGGCGCTTGAGACCTCGCCTTGAATGCAGCGGCTGCGCCGTTTTCCGATCCGGATTCGCTAGGGAGTAACTCGAGTGAGTAGGTGAAACAGAGAGAATGCGGCGACACGGCCACGAGGGTTGTGCAGTTTGTGAGGACGCCGCAGCTTGCGGGGAGGGTCATTGGGTTGCTGACTGTGTCGGAAAGTGAGAGTGATGGGGGATGTATGGGCTTGGTGGAGGGGGAATGCGGCGTCGATGAGGGGGCGGAGGGCGGAGAGTGGCGTGGATGACGGGCAAGGAGATGAGATGGACTGTGGGCCGGACGACGAGATTGCGTGTGTGGCAATTTCAGAGTGTATGGGACGCAGGGTCTGAAGGTCGCAGACATAAGCGTCACGCCGGTTATGTTCAATTGCCGTACGCAGGCTGTGGCGTATTGGACTGGGGCTGTGGCGGCGGAGAAGCTTGTGGGTGAGTATGGGCTTAGTGAATAAGGATAATAATAGAGGAGAAGGAAAGCCAAGGCGTAAGCTAGGTTATGGCAGGGGCTGAGAGGTAATGGCCAGCGCATATGCGAAGTGGAAATGAGGTGGGTGAGCAGAGCAGTTATTGGTCTGTCAGGGCTGCTGACTTGCTGGAGGTTCTCCTCTGGGTCAAATTCAGAGAATCAGCCACGGCGAACCAGTAAATCACGGCACGGTTGGCAGAAGCAAGTCAGCAGGCTCGATTTGTTATTAGGATTGCACTCTTGTCTATTCCTTCACCCGACCATGCTCACTCTGTCGTCGCGAAATGCTGCACGCAACACGCGTATTCAGGCACTATTACCTTTCGCTGCCACCACTGCGCTTGAGAAACAAGCTTTCACAGCCCTCGTGTTTGTCTTGTAGGCCAAGCCGTTACTTTATCATATCAGGTCGTTGCAGCGCAAACTTCGCACGGCCCCACGGTTGTGTTGGTTGTTGACATGATTTATCACACGACCAGGCTCCGACCCATTCTCGACCACTGTTGTCAGCTCGTCGGCGACCATCGCAAGCTCCTCCAAATTAGCTTTTAGAGTCATTGCCATTCCTGCCAAACCGCTCAATGACCGCAAACGTTCGACCAGTGGGAGAAGGTCGTTCGGCGCTCCGAGTCTGAAACGATCAAGGTACACCCAGTTCAGCGTAGTCTCGTGGTCGGTGAGGAAGGCCGTGATATGCTCGACGTCGAACTCTGCACCAGAAATCTCGAGCTCTTGCAAGCTGGGAAACTTCGCGTGCATGAGAATGCCATTAAGCCAGAGTCTATTCTCGAGATGCCATCGAGGGCTTTCGGTTGCGTCCTCATCGTCTGAATAGCAGTCTTGTTGTACCAGATGGTAGACATCGCAGTGCAGCTGTAAGATCTGCAAATTTTGAGCGCAAGATAGAAATTTCCCAAGCTGTCTGGCCGCTCGCGCGTTGATGATGTGACCATTCTCACCTGACATCAAAGCTGGAAACTTGAGATGGTCAGATGCTATCTCCCGCACTTTCTGAAGTGACAGTGTTCCCTGGTTTGAACCCGCAGGCAGGATAGGGTCTGGACATTCGTCGAGACGTGGGAGAACAATATTGCACTCGAGGATTTCTGGGGCGAGGCTTGTCAGGATCTGTTTCATGTAATCGCCGGCCATTGGATGTGCATGGCTCTGGAGTTTCCGTTGCAAGCCAATGTAGTCCAGTAGTCTCGTATTCCCCTCATCTTCATCTACATCGAAATAATTGTCCTGGCAAAATTCCACCTTCTGATGCCGATGCCCGATTGGTATGGCTTGCAAGATAGCACGTAACTGTGCCACGCCTCCGACACTGAGTACATCTCGATACCAATCTTCCTGTTGCGCGCACTGGTGCCGGATGCGGGCACTATTGAATGATACCATGGAATCAAAATCGCCCTCGGCAATACTTTCATTCGCAGCACACACGTGCTCTCGAAGTACTTCGCGAATACTCGCATCCAGAGTCTCGATCCGAAAGTGTGAGTGTAACTTGATCTCGACGTCTCTGATGATACAGCCGAATCCTCCATCGCACACGATAGCTTTGAGGTCGGGCAGTGAACCGGATCTTGGAGGAAGCCGTAGTAAACGACTATGAGCCAGGTCACCTTCGCGTAGAGCTTTGATAAGCATTGCCTTCTCCGCGATATTGAAGTTCCTGCAAACTAGACGGAACGCAGTGGTTTCTTTGATGGCTGTAAACTCCCAATCGCGCCATTTCCTGCCATCTGGATTTGCAACTTCGGACGCGATCAGCCAAACAATGTCGCTGGAGAGTCGAAATGGTTGCGTTGATGAGCTTTGAGGACATCAGCATCTTCGAGATAAGGAGAGCTTGTAGCGAACACATACCATGATGAAGTCGTCGGGATACTCTTGCTGACAACGAGATTGAGGTCCTTGTTCTCGCTGTTGACGAGGCTGGCACTTGCGCCGGGGACAATGGCGCTGCGTCTGTGCTCCCAGCACTTCCAATCGAATACCATGGTGACGTTGATCCGAGGCAGATAGCTTTGATGTTGGAGTCAGCGAAAGCTTCTCTTGAGATGATGATGAGTGAATACAAGATGTGCACGCGAGAGATCGTGTTTGACAAAGGTACCTTAGTCAGGCAGACCCTGATCTAATCGCATTCGCTCACGCGCCACTCTGTGTTTGCATGCGATAGATATCTGGAAGTCAAGATCTGAAGCTTGGCAAGTTCAGTTTCGACAGAAGGAAGACGAAAGTATCTCTATTGAGGCCGACAGTCCTCGGACCTTGCATGCGATAGTCTGATTGGATCCCTTGCGCAGACTATGTCTGCATGCCGGACGTATGTGTTTGATGCTTAGCTGCTCATATTATCATGCTTGCAATGACCTCTTCGCCCTATATGACACGACTGCTACGTTCAGTAGTACTGTGTCGTAGTGAAACGAGCGGCAACGA
>Ga0268250_10000100_pt1 | contig 39797 bp, 31 predicted proteins | sample AgamicAsSfe_FD_200448 | JGI IMG/M metagenome (GOLD analysis project Ga0268250, IMG submission 200448) | Agave microbial communities from Guanajuato, Mexico - As.Sf.e (v2) (version 2) | ecosystem: Host-associated > Plants > Phyllosphere > Phylloplane/Leaf | place: Guanajuato, Mexico | collected...
CGTCTCATACACATGCAACACATGTTCAGATCGTTTGATGGTAGCATGAATTATTCTGCTGACTACGAACAATATAATGCGAGCAGTATAATGAACGACTAATGGGACCGACAACCACGTCACCTACGCAACGCCTCGCGTCCGATTTCCGTACCTTGATTCGCTCACTTCAAAGGGAATGATTCCTCACTAGTCAAGAGAGCGGTGTCAATTTCACTTGAAAGAGGCATATCCCTGGCCTTTCACGAAAGTGGCCTGCCATGGCACGCCCTCAGGGTGCTGCGCCAACTGTGGATAGTACTCGCCATGGGCAGGGCCATCGAGTGCCATACCCTTGAACTTGCCATCAGGATGACGTTCATCGGCGTAGAAGAATCTGAATCACGAAACGTCAGTGATAAGACCATACACGCATGTATTCGAGATGATTACCGGTAGCCTTTGGACTTGTACAGCGTGTCAGCAAGACCGACCCAGTACGCGCTTGCAGCCTTGCCGACACCCAAGTTCATCATGGGCGGCATGGGGATGATGAGTTCGTTCTGGGCGTTGCCAGTGTAGATGAAGGTCTTCTTAGTATCTTCGGGAAGTGTCTCCCAGGCTGCGAGCGCCTGCTGTGCCGCCACGTACGGGCTGACAACATTGATATTCAAGTCCTTGGTGACAGCCTCGGCAGAGACGGATAGGACAGAGGTTGGGTCCGAAGGAGGAGTCAGGGCGGCAGCGTTGTAGATGACGACGCTTGGGGCAGTGCCAAACTCCGACTTGACGGCAGAGAAGACATCGGGCAGGCTGGAGGGAGACGCAAAGTCGGCTTTAATGGAGAAGTATCCTTCTTCGGTCTCGCTGTTGGTGCCTTTACGGGACGCAAGAGCGACGCTGTAGCCGCTGTTCTTGAAAGCCTGGGCAACAGATGCACCAACGCGAGGACCAGAGCCGAGGATGAGGACCACAGGAGCCATTTTTGTGTATCTGATGTGAGTGGGGTATGATTGTGGAGAGGGTTCTGAGATTGTGCTTGTGGTAGATTTGGACTTGGCTCCGAAACAGAAGAGTTTGGAGACGAAGGAAGAGATGGGCGACATGTACGTGAAGATGCCGACGCGCAGTGTCTTTATATCAGAAGAGTCTTCAGTTTCTGCCTTCTTTTCGGAGCCAGAACGAGGGTATGATACTAGTTGGAAAGTGCGCTCGGGACACGCGAGTCAAGCAAAGGCATGGCGAGCAGAGATGGCTTCCGTTTGCAGTCAATGTGCTTTTGCCGTTGTCACGTTGTCTAGGATTCAGCATGGTTGTGCCTTCATGCTGTCGTACGAGTCGAAGAGATGCTGGGCGGCAAAACGCGGGGGACACTGGGTGCCGTAGTGGTGGGATCGACCGCGCGCGGAAACCACGATGCGAACCAATATTGGAGTCTCCTTCAGTGTCAGAAGCTCTATTGTAAAAGACCCACAAGCCGCGCGGGTGAGCCTGGAAAGATTAAGCAGCAGCCAAGAGTCGGCGCCCAGGCATGGTCGATAGGATGCCCAGTGCAGGCCGCGCGGTAGGGAAACACACCTCATTAGGCAGAAGTTCGCAACCCGCGCGACCCAGTTTGGCGGGTATGAGTAAGTTGTGCAGTGATTCAAGCAGGGTGCGTCGCAATCATGCATGCTGCACGTGAAGATACTTACATAAGCCGCGCGGTTGTGACGGGGGTCGAAGGTAAATGTCTGTCGTCTAGCCGAAATGGGAAAGCCCTTACAGCGACCGCGCGGTTGGACCAGCATTTTGTACTCGGTCTTCCATACAAAACGCACGAGACGACATTGAGTATATCGGAAGCGGCAGGACATACGACCCCGAATGCTGCTGCTGCCTGTAAGAACCAGGTGCATTCACCTGCAAACATTGTTGTCTTTCCAGTTGTCCAATGTCGTCGATATTGGCAGCTAGTACCCACTCGATCATAGTCTCGGCGATGCCCCTACTCTACTGCCAGTTCATTGCCTAGTCCCAATCATTTTTGTTCTGCGACGTTTGGTAGCTCAGCATTGCCTAGCAAGACATGCCCTTGGCGCTGTCGCCCATATACTTGACCATCCTCATAGTGAGCCTCTGCATCCCGTTCCTCTGCGAAAGTGCTACCAAAATCACCATCGCCATCCAAGAAAGTCCTCCCAAGACACTCAAGATGTCCAATACTACGACCACCCCATCTTCACGGATGCCAGTCTACTTCCTGAGCATCGGCGGACCCAACTTTATGGAAAACACGCAGCATCCTGCCTACGCGAAGTTGGGCGAGGTTGGTAGAGAGATTACGACCAAAGTCAAGCCTAAAGCGATCGTCGTCTTCTCTGCACACTGGCAAGATAGCCCAAATCGTATCCAGATCAACGCCGCAGAGGACACTGATATCATCTATGATTTCTTCGGGTTTCCACCTCACTACTACGAGTACAAGTTTCCGAACAAAGGCAGTCCTGAACTTGCGAACAAGGTTATCGAAAAGCTAGGCAGCGCCGGCATCGAGGTGCAGAAGGTGAAGCGAGGGCTTGATCATGGAGTATGGGCAGGCTTTGTTGTCGGTATGATTGCCTTGTTGTAATTGGTGGGGTTGTTTCCATTCTAACGTGTTGCTACAGCCTTCGATCCCAATAAGAACCCTCTGAACGTGCCGATCGTCCAAGTCTCCCTCTTTGACAACGAGGATATCGGTCGCCACTATCGCATGGGCGAGGCGCTCCAGAGTCTCCGCGACGAAGGCATACTGATCGTAGGTGCTGGAATGGCAGTTCACAACCTACAGGATTACCGGAAGTCTCGAGGATCGGGTAAAAATATGCCGTAGGTCATTTCTGTGCACATTTAACTGATTGAATCGTCGTTGGGAGACTTGACTAATCCCTTGCAGTTACTCCTCCACCTTCGATGATGCACTCAAGAACGCCGTGACTTCCAATCCAGAAGAACGCAAGGAGAATCTGCTGGACCTTATGAAGCGCAGTGATGGAAGACAAGCGCATCCAACGCTCGACCATATCCTGCCCATGTATGTCGCTGCTGGTGCGGCAGGTGAGAGCTCTGGTGAACAGCTCTGGACGATGCCTGAGGTGAGTCTGAGCTGGGCGCAATACCGGTTTGGTGAACTTCCGACTACAGCGTGACTGCACGGTAATGGCTATGACATGGGTGGGTACACTCATGTAGAGCAAACGAACAGATGGAATGGATGCTGCATGATCATGTAATGGGGGAACCGAATGAACTGAGGTCAGCTCGAGATCACTTATCTTAGACTAGTGTGATCTTCTTCCAGACTCGCATCCATCTTTTGTACCATGAACGAGCCAAAGCTTCACCGTTCATATATCCGTGAACTGCATCATGCCATGTTAGCCAGACTTCCTCGAGATACGCTATCTCAGAAACTCACTGTAGGCTTCGCCAACGACGCCGAACATATCTTCCCGTGGTCGAAGTGTTATCGGAAAATTGCAGCCAGAGATGATAAAGACCACATCGTGAGGCTGAGCGTCTACTGGTCCGATCCCAATATGCCCATTCCTTGTTATGAAAAGCCGACGTTGCCGCATCACGTTTCGCATGGTAGGTGCGTACTCGTCATGCCATATTCTTCCTCCACCAGTGAGTGTGGCCATCAGCATGGATGTTTCTTGAGAATCGATGGCGTGCTCTCTTCTGGTCAACTCCCTCCGTCGTCTCCTGCTAGATATGAACTTCGATCGGAGAATGAACTCACAAATCTGATCCATGAATTCATCGTTGCTCGTCGCAGTGATGTCTGCATCGCAAACTTCCGCAATACTGTCCCACTTCTTACTCAATACCGTAAGTGCCCTCAGGTCGTCGCTGAACAGAGCGAACGCCTCCGAATTGCCAGCCGCAAGGTATCCATGCCCTTTTAATATGGCCATATCCATGGATCCAGAGTATGCGAGTTTCATCAAGAGTCTGCGGTTGACCAGCAATATTGGCCTTCCCGTGGTAGCCTCGCTTCGCCAATCCGGCACCCACGATGGTAATTCGGCGTTACTATTGACACCGCTTGCCGCAAGTAGGATGTCCATTCGACCCTCCTTGATTATGATCTCTCGCGCAATCTCTCGATACACCTGTTCCATCGACTTCCGATAGTCTGGTGCCATGGTGGAATACCCATCTTTGGTTTCACCAACCAGACCCAATACAGCAAACACCTTATCCCTTGGATCCGTCGATGCGCGATCCCAGATGTTCCAGAGCAGTGACGATAGCGTACTGCCATTGACTCTAGCTTTAGCAAGATGTATCGCTAACGTATACCGCCGCCGCAAGGTCTCCCATTGCGACTGCCTTCCCGTGCCTTTTACATGGTCCCCCATATCGTCCCATCCCTCAGCATAGTCCATGGCCTTCTGAAAATTCTTCCACTTGAGCTTCGTAGGACCACAGTAAAGCACTGCGTTTGAAGCACACCATACCTCCTGTACGATCCAGGTCCGGCCCCACCAAGGGCGCGCAAGTAGTTCATCGACAGCCTGCCAGTGGGAATCCCATTCCTTCTTGAAGTAATCTTCGTGAGGATTGCCGAACACGTTATATAGTATAGGATAACCTGTGATGGTGAAATTATTCTTCGTAGCTTCCATAGCAGTGTGTGCGTCTACGAACTCAGACCACCTTTTCCGGCTCCATCGAGCGTCCTTATACTCTGAATATCGCCATCTGAGTGACGTCCAGAGCGACTTCAGGTATGTTTTAAGCCTTTTCCATTGTATAAAATCATTAAATCGGTTTCCACCATCACACAAGGCTCTGGTAGAGTGCGATGACAGTGGCCTACTGTTAGCTTCGCGACCCAAGGAAGCGGCATACGAGTTGACCGAATCCTCGTCTCCGGCAATCGCTCTATTGTTTGGTTCAAAACTCGAACACACACTCTCTTCTGGTACATCCACTTGCCCAACGCTATGATCTGAAGCCGAAGGAAGACTCCAAGGTGACCGATCCGGTCCAGGACCCAGTTCTGAGCTCGTATCACTAGCTACCCTGACACCGTTTCTCTGGATGTTCCGATCCTCATTTTTCTTAGCAGTGGCCATTATCTTCAAGAATGCCATGGCCTGTTCGCTCGATTCTGTTGCTGGCCCGATCCAAATTATCACGCGCGCTGCGTTGCGGTATATTTGCCTCATGATAGCGACTTGACTATTTCGCTCAGAAGTGTTGGCCTGATCGATGCAAATGGCATCAATCCAGAGCTTGCACCCTTGCGACCTGTACCTGAGATGCTCAAGCGCGACATACAAAGTAGAGCTGACCAGGAATGATGAGCCATTGACCGTAATGAATCGACCACAATCATCATGTCCCCACGCATACGACAAACACTCGTATTTGTGATCGGAGTTGAAGTCGACCTGCTCGAGCTCAAGTTCTATCGCCGACTCTTGCTCGCTATGAAGGATTGTGATGAGGCGGATCTGGTTGGACCCAGCCAAGCTCTGGTACTGGAAAGGCGGAAGCTCCATGGCTTCCTTGGGTACACCACGGGCTAAATGGAATGGCTCTTGGGAGCTTCAATGCTGTGGCGTGCAGCGCACGGTCGGCGTGCGAGATAATGAGGCTAGGAATTCCAGGCGCTATTGACAGGTGCACAGTTCCGCAATTACTTGAGCTAACCCCAGCGGCGTTAGCATGCGGGGAGGTTTAGGGTCAAACATCAATGGCCAAATTGCTCTCCACATCGCAACATTAAGGTAAGCAACCGAGGCTAAAGAGAGCACCAAAGAATGGTAGAAAGAAGTCCGGAAGATCTCAGACCAATTGACACCATTCGACGATGCTGATGAGCAGCTTCTCACGCGCTGAAGTCGACTTGTCGCCTATCGTCCGGATGGGATGACGTCATTTTTGTCAGATCTTAGCCGTACTTTTGCCTACGGAGAATTCATATCATCAAGATGTGTCGCAGATTGATGGAACTTAGGGTGCGCTAGTTTCTCGGCTTCATCAAACTGACGGAGGAATTCGAAACATGTGTGCCCTTTGGGGGAGGGGACGCATGTATATTGGCGAGATGGTTTAGATGAAAAGGACGCTCTACCTACCTCTGTCGCTTTCGCGCTTTCGACAAGACCTCGATATCTGATCATCATGCTGTCAAACATCATGAACCGGTTGGCTTTGCCGTTGGCCATCTTCGCATTCTGTAAGTATGCCACATGTATCACGAACACACACAGCTGATGCGCTGTAGTCTTGTCTTTTGCCAATGGTCTTCCCCATGAAGCACGCGACGCGCTCGTTGCGCGGAAGACGACCAACCTCCGCATCTTGCCTCTAGGTGACTCAATCACCTGGGGTTTTATGAATGGCGCTGGTACGAACGGATATCGTCAGCAACTGCTCAATGACTTGAAGGCCTCTGGCAACACCGTCGACTTCGTCGGCACGCAACAGTCTGGAACGATGGCCGATAAAGACAACCAAGGCTTCCCCGGATACACGATCTCACAGATCCGCGGTGTTGTTGCCGGCGGTCTTGCATTCAAGCCAAACGTCGTCTTGCTCCATGCCGGCACCAACGACCTGAACCGTGGAAACCCTGCTTCGGAACCTGATGCTGATGCGCCGAGACGACTTGGACTTTTGATCGATGATGTTTTGAAGGCAGTTCCGAATGCGGTTGTTATCGTGGCTAAGATTATCCCGTCAAAGCAGTCTGGTCTTAATGCGACGATCAAGACCTTCAACAATGCGTTGCCTGCTATCGTTGCTGCCAGAGTCAGCAAGGGATCAAAGGTTTCGATTGTCGATATGAATGTACTCAACTCAAACAGCGAGCTGAGCGATAACTTGCATCCGTAAGCAACGAATCCTACCCGCGTAATAGTCTACGTGAAAATGATCAGCTAATCAGTTTGACAGGAACGCTGCGGGCTACTCGCGGATGGGCGACATCTGGAATGCTGGAATCAAGGCTGTTGCAGACTCAATCCCTGCACCTGCTTAGCTCTACTCGTTTTTGGACTCATGAGGCTGGTATGTCAGCGTATGACGGCAATGGTAGAGTAGGACGCGAAGTGCAGTTCAATTCATGCCTCATTCCATCACTCCGGCCTTTCTGATGACCCCATTTCCATCCACATCTTCTCATTTACAATATGCCCCAGCTTCCCCACGACGCTACGTCGATCCCCGTGCTCCGGTACCACCTGTCGTGCGAAACGTCGGTCGGGTTGGTCAAGCAATCTCAAGCCTTTAGCCGAATGCGGGATCAGCAAATTAGTTCCGCAACTGCCGACATTACCTTCATGCCACGAGGGCGTACACAGTAGGTTAAGTTGTGGTAACCCCAATATGTATCCTTTGGTAAAGATGGGGTCGGCAGTTGTATAGCAAACGTCGAAGGTGAGATGGATGGCAAACATTCCACGTCTGGATCACATCGGGCTCGTGTGAACACCGCATAGAAAATCTCTCGAAGTACTTTATCTGCCATTGCATCTTCCTTGCATCCTTCCGTACTTCTTCAATCCGTCTCTGCATCCTCCAGTGAATCAACCTCTCAGTCGTCATGCTTCTCTCGACTCTCTTTTTCGCCGCCCTCACGCAGGCTATGCCTCAAGGCTTTGGCGGCCAGGGCTTCACTATGTTGCGTTTTGGCTGCGCTCAGAATGTCATCGATCGGATCGATCCCCTCGTAAACCCTGGCCAAGCTCCTTCACCACATATGCATCAGGTGGTTGGAGGAAACGCTTTCAACATCACAATGCAATCAACCGATATCTCCAAGCTGGCGACTTGCACTACATGCGGGTACTCTGAGGATGTAAGTCAAGACGGGAAGATGTATGCGTGGGGCATAATGGCTGACAGAGTGGATGACAGCTTTCCAACTACTGGACCGCGAACGTGTACTTCAAGGCACGTAACGGAACCTACAAGCGTGTGCCTCAAATTCCTAACAGGTAAGTATTTCGATCAACAGTCAGTCGTTCTTTGTACTGATATGATATAGGGATTTGTTCAACGACAAATACACCGGCAAGACTACTGGAGGCTTCGTCGTTTACTACGTCTCTGGTGGCAAGGGCCAAGTCACAGCCTTCAAACCCGTAAGTAAGGTAGATATGTATGCAGCTCTGTTGTTTAACCCAGCATATAGGGCTTCCGTATGCTCGTGGGTGATGCCACCAACCGCAAGTCCAAGAATTTGAAGTCTCAGACCTGCTTTCGTTGCTACAACGCGCCTAACTTTGGCGGTGACAATGCTGCACCTTGCCAGGATGCTAAGTGAGGATTCACGTTTCATTATACTCAATTACATGCTAACATATCAAGGCTTGACACAGAAGGCTTCCCTACAACACCTTGCCCAGGTGGCATACGCAGCAACATTCTTTACCCAACGTAAGTAACCTCTCTCGCAGCACCCACCCTTGTATGTCACTGACTCATCGATAGGTGCTGGGATGGAAAGAATCTCGACTCGCCGGACCACAAGTCTCATGTCGCATACCCCAGCAATGGCCCAGCTCTCTTCTCTGGTACTGGTACTGGTGGCGCATGCCCTTCAACACACCCGGTGAAGATCCCGCAGGTCATGCTCGAGGTAAGTTCCAAGACTTTCTCACTATTACACCAAAGCTGACTTCGTTGTAGATCGTCTGGGACACCAGCAAATTCAACAACAAAGTTGAGTGGCCCGCCGATGGCTCGCAGCCTTTCGTCCTTTCTACTGGAGACAACACCGGATATGGACAGCATGGAGACTACGTCTTCGGCTGGAAGGATGACTCGCTTCAGAAGGCTATGGATGACGCTAAGGGCTGCATGGGTGCCAACTGTGGTAGCTTGAAGACACAGCAGCCTGCTGATGGCAACAAATGTGTTGTACCCAACCGTGTGCATGAGGAACATGACGGCTGGCTGACTGCTCTTCCGGGTATGGAGGATATGCCGATGATCTAGAGTGCTAGAGCTAGAGTCGATGATCATCAAGCTGTTCTGTTGGCGGGTTGAAGAAAGAATTCTCTATGTGACATTCGACGTTCAATGTCAGATTCCTCCGGTGTGTCGAACATGCCGAGTAAGGCCGACAGGCGACTAGTCAGTATGGATCTTGTAGGGATTGGGTAAAGGCTAGGTAGATTCTGAATGAACATCCTGTATCAACGCAGGATCTTGTACCAGCCTGTGGTTTTGGGAGTCTGGATGTTGACACCCGTCTTACTGCCGCGCAAGCGACCTTGCTAGATAGTAGTGGGTAGCAGACGGAGAAATTTGTTACTATCAACTGAAGTAGAAGATTTACAACATTCTAGACATAGGTCGCAACGTCTGTTGAAATTTTCATCAGTAAGGATAAGATTGGCGATTGCGCACGCAGAGAACCTCGAGTTCGGGTCTCTCAACATCATTTTTGGAATCGTTGCTCGAAATAGCGTAGAAATTCGAAGTCGACGCTGCGCGCAATAATGTGGTGGCGCGTAGATATCAGGCAACAGTAAGCCATCCGGGTCAGACTGCACAACTTCATGGTAAGGCCCTTCATACATCTGGTCGTGCTCGGCGTCGTTCGCCAGGGCCAAGTAGATCTCGACAAATACACATCCCAGAGAAAAGACATCCGATTTTGAATTTCGACTTCCGCACTCAATGACCTCAGGTGCACAGTATCGCCTAGTCATGCCCTGTGGGTATCCCGTAGTTGTACTTCGGCCGGCGTCTCCGAAGTCGTACGAAGAACCAAAATCTGTATACATAACGTGCCCTCGATGAATCAATATGTTCTGTGGCTTGATGTCTTTGTGTCGGATGGTCTGCTTGTGAATGAAGGCTAGGGCTGAAGCTAAACAGTAGGGAGCTTTGCGCAGGATATTATTCTGAACAAGGTTTTCGTCGTTGGTATAACCTTTGTGCCAGGAAAAGCCTTGGTCACGGTAGTTTTGTAAAAACCCCGCTAGGTCTCCTCCATCAGCGACCGGGTCAAGAATGATGGTAAGCTCTCTTCTTTCGATATAAGTGGCATGCACTTGGACAACATGGTGATGTGCAGCTAAGCGTTGCATGATCTCGACTTCGTTGAGAAGTTTGCGTTTTGCCTCTTGCACATTGCGAGAATAGACTCTGGTGATCTTCCGTGCATACACCGAGCCCGTATCGAGATCGCGGACCATCTCAACGCTTGCGCTTCCGCCATGACCAAGCATTCGAACATGTTGATATTGTGGTGCATTGCTGCATTGATCGTCTTTCTCGGTATGTTCAGGCTGATTCCCACCATTCGTAAGAGTAGGCAGTGATGTAGCTGGGTCGAGATGGAGTAGAGTTTCACCTTCAGATGGATTTTCCGTGTTGCTACGGTCTCGTTCTTCCGGTGCGTCCTGCTCGCGCTCAACGCTTCCCCCAGATGAGGCTGTGATCGTCGGGGGTGCTGCTCCAAAGCCCCGATAAACGCCATAGTGTATCGACCCTGAGGAGCGATGTTCGCTGTAAGGGTCGAATGATTTTCGCAGGACCGGTTCACGTTGTCGTGGCGGCAACCCCATGATCCAACGACTAGATAGGCTTTCCTGTCCCCTCCAATAATTCGTTTGCGCCGAACAAAAGGATGTAGGAATAATATCGTTCAACACATCTGTTGCAATGTGAAATAATGGAGATAAGGACCTGTACCAGAGGGAAAGAAAGCGGTGTGTTGCAACACGACATGCGAGGGCTGAGTCCGTCCCCTTGCCAGGTCATCTTACCTAGGTATGCACGCGACAGTGGACAAGTGATTGGCTTGCATGGAACGGACCATGCTGCTTCGCCCCCTTGCAGCCTTACAGGCTCCGAGATGGACACCGAACTTGATGTGCAGCATATCGGGAAATAGATGCGTAATCTAAAGAAGCAGATAGGTTTGCGGTTTATATACGTGGCCATTTAAGCTGGAAGAGATAATCATTGCATACAACATCGCGACGCGACGAGCTCACGCAACCACATTGGACAAATAATGACCGCCAAGGATCTAACCTAGCTAAGCTAAGATGGGTCAGCTCGCGTGTAGTACTCAGATGGAGGATAGCTTGATATGCTGATCCAATAGCATCGTAGGTCATTCATGAAGCAATTACTGAGAATTATCCATTGGCGAACGCATGGATGCAAGCAATTGATTTAGTAATATACGGTGAATTATCACCGCGATATGTAGCTCTTGCAAAAGCTAAATCTAACGCTCAATCAAAACATCGCTCTAAGGGGTATCGACTGAATCTACACAAATACTAGTAACCTCTTTTCTTTATACGCGCAACTCATTTTTCCTACCTCCTAAAACTCCATCCTCTCTTGCGCGCACCAGCATCAGTTTGAGACCTCTCCAACGTAGGCATACCTGTCCCCTGACCCTCACGCCTGGTAAATGTCCTCGCGCGACTCCATGCCCTACCCCTCATACTCTCTCCACCATCAGCCAACTCCCTTTCCCTCTGCCTCCTCTGCTGTTCTTCCGCACTTTGTTGTTTCCACCCACCTTCGGTCCTATCCTCTTGCTTCTCTGGCCACAGTATTTGACGGATGACGACAGCGCGAACGTTCATGTAGATGACGAAGAACCACATGGCAATGAGTGCGATAGTCATTGCACAGCCGATGTATTCGATGGGCTTGTTGCCGTTGAGGGCGCGAGCGATGGCGAAGGTGGATGTCGTGAGTGCGGTGTTAGGGAAGATGAAGGAGTACCATGTCATGGCGAAGTCCATCTTTCCGCGCCTGGCACATGAGTAATGCGCGCCGACACTTACGAAGAAGAACCATAGTGCTAGACCCCAGAGCCAGAGGCCCATGTAATTTGCACATATCATGCCGACTTTGCCAGCGAGCTCGCCATTGCCCTCGCCCATGAAGTCGCTGGGTACGGTCTTTGGAAGCTCTTGGCCCATCATGACAACTCCGGCGATGGTGAATCCAGAAGGACCGACACTGATGAACATACCCGGGCGGAGGGATTCTTTAGGAAGCTTCTGTGTCATCAGACGGTAAATGAAGGCAGCGTAAATCATGAGCGACACAAGGAAGCCGATGCCTTGGATGACATATCCGGTCAAGATGATGGTGAGTGATATTGTTGGATCCTCAACCTTGGGTGCGAGGTTACCGGCATGAGGTCCGATGATGAGCAAAGGATATGCTGGGAAGATCCAAATGGGCGTCATCTGAGAGATGGTGAAAGTTGTGGTTGACCACCTGGAATTGTTAGCATAGCGTTCATCAGAGAGTTGACTAGAGAAACGAACATGAGCAGGTAGATGCCAATAGAGAAGCAAACAGCAAGGCCGCAGTCCATCCAAAACAACACAATCATGCATCGCTCCAACCACTCTCCCACCCCAGCCATGTCAACTCCATATTGACTGACATTGATCAAGATGATACCAAAGCTGACCATGGCCGCAGGGATGAAGAGCGATTCGGTAGGATGTAAAAACGAAGCCTTGAACGTTCGTGGGTAGAAGTAGAATCGGCAAGAGATCATCGCGACATTGAACAGAAACAGGACTATGTTGAAGATGAAGAAGATACAACCGAGCGCGTAGAGGCCGTGGAAGCGGAAAGGCACGGTGTACAGAACGTTAGCAATGCCTCCGGTAGCCATGGTAAGGCAGAACCAGGTCCAGGTAAAATGCCGTATGCGCTCCTTGAAGCTGAGCGTCTTCCTATCCTCCGGCACGTCTGCTCCACGAGCGCTGTGTTTTGTGCTCCTGCTAGTGACAGCCGTCAATGCCCTCGGGTTCTGGCGAACGGAATCATCGGTCTTCTCTGTGGAAGTCGTGTCGGTCCTCTCATTGGCGTCCCCATGGTACTCCTCTTCCTCCTCTTCCCGCTGAATCTGCTTCTGGACATCGTTCGCAAGGCCTTCAGGTTCATCGCGGCTCAGGGGCGATGCCAATGCGAGGTTGGGGTCATCGAACGGGTTCTGAAATGACGGATCCGCAAACGGCGTCGCGACATTCGGGTGACTGCGCCATTGCAGCCTCTCCTCTGCACTCGACACTGAGGCGGTAGAGGAACTTGATGCGGGCCGTTGAACGTTGGAAAAAGGTGGGAAGCTGTCATTAGTTGGCAAGCGGAGGTTCTGAGCGTTGCGGCTCATGATGCCAAGTCAGGCCGCAGCGGTACAAGCGGGCCCGCGGGGCGAGCGAATGTCTTGGAAATTGTGGTTCAGCAACAACCCAATGATGTCACTCTCCTATCGTCCTATCGTCGCCTCTGCAGAGCTAATCGGAGCCTTTGTTTTGACGCGAAACAGAAAGAGAAGACTGTAGAAGAACCTCAAGTGAAGACCTGAAACAAAACTTCGGCGATACCCAACCCTATGTATCTGCACGCCTTCCCATTGAAGCACCGCTACAACAGTTTTTGACCAGCCCCCACCCCGTCGATCTGCCGCACTTCCAGTCGCAACAAACCAGAAGCCAGCAAAGTTGCGTAGTCATGGCCATAGCGGGCACACCATCTCGGCTATCTAGCCGGCCCCCTTGAAATGCCTCTGTTTAGCGGGAACTCGGAACATAATCCAAGAGCAAACCCTCGAGTTTCAGACTGCTATCTGCAGGTTACCGTCACCGTCTTTGATCGCGTAACAAGGGTCAACATCCATGTCGCTCCCATCACTGGCGGGAATAGCATCTTCGTGATAGCGAGCGGACTGCTTGTGGACTCTCGGACATTCTGTCAGTACAGTAAGACAGGGCCAGCACGGCCGAGAACCAGGCCGTATCTAGATACCCAACGTCTATTCAAAACACCAACAGCCCAATACAAGGAGATATGCAGGCCCAATCCAACTCAAGTTCGTATGTTCCAATGTTGATGTATGCGATATTGTCCGGGCACGGTAACCAAGCACACGAGCAAACCACTCAAGGCCCACGCAAGCCGCGCTATGCCAGCATTGCTACAGGATCATATTTTCCGCGTAGGCTATCGCAACTACGGCGGTTAATACGGATGATGAGTACATCACGACACGCTCATCTTGTCATGTGCGCGGATTAGATCTGGCACGAACGGCATCTTCGATCGCAAAAGAGAACGCGGAGACCCTTGACCCACTTGGTTCTTCTCGACCCAACGCTATGACGTATGGGTGTATCTTCGACATATCCATAATCCGCGTCTTGGCTTCGACCTCTGTTGGTAGACTACCGTGTTGATGGCCCCAGATTCGACCGCGGTGACTGACGTCCTACGGTGATGTTGATCTTCGAGCGACTGGTTATGTTTGGCGTATGCGATTCGAAACATGCGATACTTTTTCTCTGTGCAACTTCATCCACCGCATAAAGCGGTTCACCCGAAAAACCGAAAAATCTGCGTTGTATCTCTACGGAGAATAATCGGTGCCTTCCTCTTTCGAACAGTTCTCATCAGACGTTAGTCTAGAACACCGTTACCATATAGCTGGTAAATAATCTTCACCGTCTGCCGTCGTTCCGCCTCGGTACTGGCAAGCACGGCAAGAGAAAAGAAACTATCCTATACGCGTCATAGCTGACATGTGCATGCTTTTCTTTTTGGAATACAGATCTTCACTACTTCGTATCACGAACCACGATGCCTGCCAGCTTCGGATAGCACGAAACCCAATATTCTGAATCCTGCAGGATTGTTTCCCCCACAAGAGACAATATCGTGAGATGTCTCGTATGCAGCAGTAAACTCAATCGAAAATCCACATGACATGATCAAAGTACACGCACGATCACATTGAGAAATTTTCATAAAATCAGTAATATCATCATTATTGCAGCAGGCTCACCACCCACTACAAGCTGTTTCGCTACTCTCCCCAACACCAAAAGCACCACTGCAATGCCGCTCAGTGAAATGAACAAGTCATACTAATACACGAAACTCGCCCATGAAAAGCACATGTCCCAAAACTCCACCATGCTAATGCCACTCATGCACCCACCCACCAAGCAATCGTTCGCTTAGACCGATAGGGTATGGCAAGCGGCCTACCAGAAACTACACCAACCAATATAATGCTGACACAAGTTCTCCAAATTTGTCGCCTCCTTGATCAGCCTATCGACCTGCATCTCCGTCCTCAATTCCTCTCCCTTGCCAAAGTCCTTACCTGTCAACTTCTCCTTGACACGGGACAGGACCTGCAGTGCCCTTGCATTCTGCACTTCCTTGGCATCGACATCGTTATTCTGAGGAGGAGCGACGGAAGAGCGATGACGGGGTCGACCGACGATACTGGGCATTTGGTGGGGGTCGTTGCCGTTGGGGTTGTTGGGGTCGCCGACCATGATTGATTGGCGGCGCTCGGAGGGGTAGTTGGGTTCGACGGGGGAGGTGTCGCGGTGGTTTAGGCGCCAGGTTAGGAGGGGGTCGTGGATGAACTGTAGTGTTATGTTAGTAAAGAGATATGCATATAGGAAGAGGAAAGAACTTACAGCTTCAAGCACAGCCATGACACTCTCCTTGTTACTCCTCAACACCCGCATGACGTGCTCGCAAGTCGTCCGATAGCTACCCTCAATGTTACTGACTTCCATGGCATACGTCAACATGCGCGTCAATCGGAATGGTACACGTTCGGGGTACTTCTCCCGATGCATGGCCACTTCGAAACAATCTCCGAAATCGATGTGGATGATCTTGCCAGTGACGCGATCCAGCATCAAGTTACTAGGGTGGCGATCGCCGAGACCCAAAATGTAACCGACCATGGACATGACGGCGAGCGAACGCGTGTAGTTTGTGCGGCGGTCAAGCCAGGCTTCCGAGGATTTAGACTTGAGCCACAGGACACGGTATAGATCTTGACCTGTGGTGTTATCGAGCGCGTAGCCAAAGACCTCAACCTTCTGCATGAGTGTAAGACAGTCGTAGTCGGGCGCCATTTGTAACATGATACGGTGCTCGATGTTGAGGAGAATCTTTCTACTATCCCGATACTCTCGGATGAGCACATGAAGCGTGTCGCTGTTAGGGACAAACCCAAGCAAACCGGACTGCGTACTAAGTGGAACCGCGGCATAGCGTTGAATGTTAAGATGTCGCTTCCGTGACTCCACATCGTTGGAAAGCAGGGTGTTACAGAGACCGAAGAGTTGCATGACACGTTCATCTTGACGAATATCCTCGTGGCCCTTGAGGATGTGGGTATGCGCCTTGCCGTCACTTCCGCGCATCTCCAACTTCCTGGGCCGCTGCTTGGACTGGATGACAGATGCAACCGGGTCGAACGAGATGATCCGGATAACCTGCTTGCCGACTTGGTACGTTCCGGGCACAGCAAGCTCCAGGTCGTGCGCATCCTTGAGTTTTGGTGAGACATATTGCAACTCAAGCGTCATCAAGGACGGCAGTTGGCGAGCGATCTTGCGGAACACCTGGTAGTAGAGGTCCCATGCCTGGTTGAGATCACCGATTTCACCAGAAGTCCTGAATGTATTGCACCAGTCACGCGCTTCTTGGAGTTCGCGACCGAAAGACTGAATGAAGGAAATCTCTCGTAGAGTCTCTGGGCCCTTGTCGAGCATTGCGTGGAGAGGCGCGAGTGTGGCAAACATGCCATCGATGTTATGGTCGCCGAAGTAGAGCCTACTGGCTTCCTCGAGACCCTCATGCCATTGCTCGTGCCAGAGTACGGCAATACGGATGAGTTCATGACTGACAAGATCGGCTTGTTCGACCAGTTTTGGCGAGTGTTCGCGCATAGCCTCCATGAGCTCCTTAGCGGATCGCTGTCGTCGCGAAACGTCTGATTTCATTGACACAGTCAATGGGAAAACCAAAGCCTGTGGATGTGCTTTGCCGACTTCGATGAGTAGTTGATGAATCGATTGCCTGACCACGGCGTTGGGCTGGTTGATTCTAGCAAGCAACTGTGGAATGACCTCAAGCCATGTATCAATGGGTACCGACTTCGTGCCCTCGGTGATTGTGCGATTAACGCCCTCCCTACCACCATAACTGAACCACAAGGTAAGCAACCTGAGTGTGTCTTGCAGCGAACTAGTTGAAGACAGCGCGATCGACTTGAAGAAGCCCTGGATAGCCGGGATGACGTGATCGTGGATGATGTTATTAGGCACTTCAGTTGCCTCCCTGTCGGACTTGGATGTGATCGAATTGATGACTTCGAAGTTGGCCAGAGCCCAAGCGTGCCAGGCCTTGTACCAGTCTTTGTTGTAGCGTGTAGCAGCTGCATAAGCTGCTAAGATCTCGTGGACGAACTCGTGTTCCCACTCGCCATCTTGAAGCTCTTGCTGCCAGTCACCCTGCTTGAGGTAGCACTTTGCGAGCAGACGATGACTCTCGGCTAATTCGGTAGGCGAGACACCTAGGTTTGATCCGTTTAGCATGCTTGAACCATTCATGCCATTGACTCCATTGTGTCCATTCGTGGCAGCGAAGGGATTCATGTTGGTAAACATGTGCTGTCCATTGGACATACCGTTCATTCCATTCTGTGCCATCATTGGGTTGGCTGCAGCCCGAGTTCGCATTGCGAGATCCTCGGAGAGTCGACCGGTGAAGTCCTTCATACTATCGAGAGCCTCCTGCTTGTAATTTTGGTCGGCCCACATGTACTTGTAGGTTGTGTATGCGACTGGATGAGAGATCTCGTGAGCGTTGTTGCGTACGAACTCGACCACAGTGCTATCGCCAGTGCTCTCGATGTCCAGCAACTTTTGTAGCGCCTTGTTCGCGAGGTTCATTCTGTTGCTCTTACGGCAAAGGTTGGTGTACTTGATCCACATATCGGTGCCTTCTTTTGGTGAGATGACAAGTTGTCGCACCTTGATCATGCGTTGCCAGACCTCTGGGTTTGGTTGCAGCCCTCTAAGCCGCTTCATCCAGGTCTTGCGCATGCTCCTCTGCTTCTCAAGGTTGCCGTCGTTCTGCTTGTACTGCATGATCTCTTCAAGCTCTGCCAGCATCTGCACACGAATCATTGGGAGATAGGCGCGCTGGTATGACTCTCCTAGGAGCGAACTCAACTCAGTGTCGAGACCCTTCCTGGCCTTGGCGATTTCGTCAACGGCGATCTCAAAGCGGTTGTTGTGGATGTTGAGGATAGAGGCAAAGAACGCGCGATCAGGCGATTGTTCCTTCATGACACCAAGGTAGTTGTCCATATCTGCGAACTTGCCCAGACCCCAGGCGGCCGTCGCAGCAAGCGGTGCTATCGCCTTACGATACTCCTGCGTCGCATTGGCCCACTTCTCCTTCGACAAGCTAGAGAGCAGGTCCCATTCGCCCAAAGCGTGCAAGCAGCGCATCTTGCCCATGGTAACATCGAAAGAGTCGGGTTCTTCAAGCTCACGCCTCTGATAAGCAGCAAGTGCTTCGTCCCACTTCTGCAACTTCTCGAACCAGGTCTCTTTCAACTCAACGTCGGCGTAGTTCTGCGCCTTGCGCAAGATACCGAACGCAGCATCGGTTTGCTGCAGCTGGTTGTTGATACTGATGAGAGCTTCCACAGCGCTGGAATTCTGCTCCGCGTTGAACTCGAGCTCCTTATAATGCAGCGCTTTGGCGAAAGCATGGCACTTTCCAGCATACATACCTAGTATCCGCACATCGATCGGTAGAGCTTTATCATCGTGTTCCATAAACTCTGCCAAATTAAGCAAAACTTGTAGAATCTCAGGTGGGATGTTAGGTGATGTGAGAGCAGTCTCGATAGATCGAACAAGCTCTTCCTGGTACTGATCATAGAGCTCAGTCCAACATGAGACGAACGCCGAGTTGAACAAGGTACGTGCGATCGGGTTGTACACACTACCAAGGGGTGTGCAGGCGCGTAGAGCCTGCTGTGGTGACTCTCTAAGGAGCTCGACACTGAATCTTCGCATCCATTCGATCCAGTCTTCCTTGGTAGTTTTGTTAGAAGCTTCCCAGGCTTGCTTGAGATGCTGCTGGTTAACGGCCAACTTCTTAGAAGAGATCTCTGCAGTATTCAAGTCTTCGTCGTCCTCGCCATATCGCTCATCCGGGCTCAGATCTTGAGGCAAAGGCTCGCCCTTCTGTAGCTTCGACACAATACGTCCATAATTCTCATGAGGAACTTTGTGCGCGATGAGGATCTTGTTGACTGTTGGTACAAAATGAATGTAGTCTGGACCAAGTTGGAAGATAAGTGCGCAGAGCGTCTCGAGAGCAGTTTGCTTCAGGGATGGTTCACTACCAGAAAGCACTCGGCAGAGGGGGTGGACGATGCGCGCAGCGAATTCGGAGACGTTGACTTGCTTCGATAACCGTCCTAGTGTTTCGATGGCATGTTTTCGGATCGCTAACGGTTGACCTGGTTTGTCAAACATGTTCACCATCACCGGGATGATCAGATGCATATATTCTTCCGCACTTGCGCCGAAGATCAAGAACGCGTGCAGCACTCGCTCTGAAGGCAGTCGCTTGCTGGTGTTATCAGAATCAAGGACGCTCAGCATGAGTGGTAGAACATCGGCCAGGTAGACCTTGAACTCGCCTTCCAGTGAGCGAGCGATGGCCTCAATCAGGGAAAGAATGGTAGCTTGCAGCTGCGGACTGCTACTCCAGTACTCTTTGATTGTTGCAAGGATGCTAGGCAGGTAGGGCCGAATGTGCTGACGTACGATTCGAACAAGCTGGCTAAGCTGGTTGAAATAACCTTCGGAGCGTCCAGCCGGCGTCGACCGGATGACGTGGAGGAAGCCAGGTACGACTTGGCTCAGGAACGGGACGCACTTCAAACCCATCGTCGCGTAGATGTTCATGACAGCCTCGACGATGGCAGTATGGTACTGCACAAGAGACGGATCCTTAAGCAGTCCCATGAGCGTGCTAATGACAATGGTCGGGTAGTATTCTTCATTTGAAGGAGTCGTGCCTTGCATGATGAGCGAGACGTCGGTGATGGCTTGCGCTTCCATGATGAGATGTTTGTCTGGCGACTGCTCCATGATCTTCTGGTACTCGTCCGGATCCAGGGCTCCAAGGGTACCCATGAGCCTAACAGTTTCCCTTCTAAGCTCACCTTCTGGTTCCGTCTTGACGATGCTCATCAAAATGTTCATCAGTTCTGGGTAGTCTCTGTATGGTTCTATCACATATCCGGCGTTTGTCGCTAGCTGTCCCAACGCTTTTAGAGCCGAAAAGCGTTTAGCATCCGATGTCTGATCTTGCATGAAGTCTAGGATGACTGGCATGAGATCCTTGATGTACTTGATCATACCCTCACCACCGACTGTTGCAAGGTCGCCAATAGCTTTGAGCGTGGTCGAAGCAACCTCGGGGTTAGTGTCTTTGCACTTGGGTAGAAGGACCTCGACGATGGGATCTATCAGTGGCTTGATGAGACTGTCCGCAGCGCCGACCAGACTACTGATCAACTTGGCGCTCTCTTCTTTACTGCGCGGGCTGTTGGCATAGTTGACCTCAGTCAACAACTGTAGGAGGACCTTTCGTAATGATGGGAACACATAAGCCGGATTGACAGCTGTCAGGCGACCGATGATGGACATTGCAGCTTCTCGGATAGCAAATATCTCGTCGTTGAGGGCGAGGAAGAGCGTACGGACGTTGTCTGCCTTTCCGAGATGACGGTCGAAACGTGCGTCCAGCGCCATCAAGACGTCCCATCGGATCTCCGCATCAACATCGCCCACACCGACTGTCAAGAGCTTTTCGATAATGTCGCCAACGACCTTGGTCGCGTGGGTACTAGTCTGGTGAACAATCGGGTCCTTGACAAAGAGTTGACAGCATGTGAGGGCGGCACGCTTCCGGATCTCAGAGCTATCCGCTTCTACGTATCGAATAGCAACATCACGAACGAATTCGTTGAGGACGTGGCCTGTAAAGTCGAAACTACCGAGCGTATGCAGTGCCAGCGCGATCTCAGCTTCTCGTGCTGCGATGATTTGAGGATCCTTGTGATCGCGTGTCCAGATCTGTGGAGGTTGTGAAACTTGGAACGGGCTGCCAAGGGGTAGGAAGTGTCGTCCGGCAAGGATCTGGCTGAGGAGATCTAACAGTTTGTCCTGGATCATGGGACGTGATGGCGGTACGTAGTGCGCCATGTCCACAAGGGCCTGGAAGAGCGAGTCACTCAAACCGCAAGAGAAGATGGGGTCCAGCAGCCGCTCAACAGACTTGGTAAGTGCCTGACCAACGGCTGCGGCAACCATACTGAGACACTGAAATATTGGTGCTTCGTTGATGGCGGCCTTGTTTCGCGCCTTTGCGATGAGACCTTCCTGTACGAAGCCTAAGATGCCCTCCAAATATGGTGTGATGGCGACTCCGACCGCGTTTGCGATCTGCCCAATAGCCACGAATGCCTTGTCCCTGTCGCGGTCTTTCCTGATCAGACCCTGGAGATGTAGCATGCACTGGTGTAAGTACTTAGTCGCAAACTCGGTCGGTGAATAACCAGCAAGAATGGGTATGATGAGTACCACCTCTCTCCGTACCAGCGCGTCGCGGTGTTCCCGGTACTTGAGTACCTGCTCAACCGTCTCCTTGTACTTCTGGTCGTTCATGAACATGGCGCTCTTGTCGAGTAGCTCCTTCATGGTGAGGAGCGAGCCGTGGATCGCCTCATTCGTGTTGATGGTGAAGCCGCGTAGGATCTCGTCGTAGACTTTGCCGAACCATAGCTGTCGCATCTGTGAGTCGCGGGGGGAAATGATCTCGAAACAAGCGCTGATGGCCTCGGCGGCGCTCTCTCGTATGAGAACCTTGGGGTCTCGCAGGGCGACCCAGATGACCTCGAAGATCTGCGCAATCCACTGGTACATAAGAGTAGGGGAGTTCTTGGCCAGTTCCCGCAGGATGAGGACAGCAGCGAAGCGCCGATTCTCCAGACGCTCCAGCTGCAGCCACTCCAGGGCGCCCTTGACCTCTGCCTCGACCAGCTCCGCCGTGAGTGTACCGCCGGGCTTTGCGAGTCTTCCCAGGGCCTTGGCTGCTACCACCATGGCTGTGATGTCCTGACCCCGCATTACCGCCCTCAGGTACGAGGCAAACCGCGTCGTCTTCTGGCCCGCATCGTCGCCGCGGAAGTCGATCAGGGCGTTGAGCGCGTGGATTCCGCCGATGCGTTCGTTCGAGTCGCTACCTGTGACGATGAGGCTCGAAATCTTTGTGTATACTTCGTTGTTGTACGTGGTGAAGACGTTGGGCGCGAGTTCTGCACGACATCAGTTTCCCACAGCTTGGGCGGGGTGCTTCGCGTCGGTTCTCACCTCGATGCGCCTGTTCGACCTGCGATCGCAGATCGTTGGCTGCCCGCTGTCGCGTATCGTCATGTCTTGGCTTGTCAGCTGCCCGTCGCAATTGCTGTGCTTCAGAGAGCTCACTTTGAACGTAGGTTCTGGACTATGCGGTCCAGGTTGCCCGAAAAGGCGTGCTGCGCCATCTTGACTGCTTCAACTGAAGCCTCTCGCAGCAAGAGTCTGTGTTCTCACTCCATCCATGAAAAGGAGAGAAGAACCGTTATTAGAAGGGGCGCGTGGGGAGAATTGGTGTTGCCAAAGTTACTGGACGCAGGCCCGACGTATGTCACGAACGCGGACTAGCGCTTTGACCTCACGCGAGCCTCGGGAGCTAGTCCCGATCCGCACACCGGGGAAGCGCAACCCAGGACGAGACGTCTGGAATTAGTAACGGCGGTGAGAATTACAAGGTGAGTGGAGACAAGCTAATCCAACAATAAAATGTGATGTTGTGATTCAAATGCATCATCTGCTAGTTGTTCTACTTTTGCTACCGGTACAACAAAGTGATCCTATGGCACTTATGTGTTAGAGACACCTCCCGTTCACTATGATACACATCCATTCACCGCACAGCACCATATTGACAACGCCGCATAGGCCCCATTATCGACATTAGGTATCACATGCCATGAAGCACGCACGTCAACCGCCCGATCGTACCCACAATGACCATTACATCGTTGTTCCGTCGTGATGTCTCCGATCTAGCCAGCCAATACGCCCTCAACAGCATGGCCGATTGCTCCACCGAGCTGCCCAAAGAATATCGACTTCAGGATAGTTTCGCCTTCACCCACAGCCCACATGCCGGCATCGCTCAGCTTCTCTTTCCATTGATTCCTCTCCTCGTGGCTGAGCTCCTCCCACTTTCGAGCGGCGGCATGCTTCTTCAAAACATCTTCATCTCCAGCATGAACTTCTGTGCTAAGAGTACCGTCAGACTCTGGGTCGTGATGTATAACGAGGGCCTTTTGTTGACCTGAAGGCTCCGATGGTTTGGTGTCGGAGATGACATGAGGGAGGTGAAGGTGTAGTAAGTCGGCGATGCGATGCGATGTCTTGACCACTGGTGAATTAGCGTTATTGAGAATGGCGTTGTGGCGTTTGTCGCGCAATGTCTCGCCAAAGCTTTTGTGTCGGCTTGCCGCGTTCTGTAGACTGGCAGGTAGTATGCCCTTCGTAAGATTGCCCTCTGGGTCCACCAATGACTGTATTAGTAGAGCAATGACTGCCACCATCATGGCCCCGACGAGGTAGGTAGCCGCTGTGAACAAGTTTCTCGAACGCGCTGTCTGGAGCACATAGCGAGATCCGGTATATTGCAACTGAAAGGTCTCCACGCTGATCGTGTTTCCCAACGACGTACTTGCCAGACGCAAGTACTGGGGTGGAGCTTGGCGGCCAGTGGACACTTCTGGCTTGTAGAATGGCGAGAAGACGGCTTTCGTCATTTGCACATCGTGAACCTGCTTCTGTTAGCATATATCGGATTCTACGGGTATGTTTTCCACTTACATTATCGTAGCTGTTGAATGCATGGAACGAGCTCAAAGAATCTCTTGCTGGCCCGTGGTAGTCCATTGTATAGACGGTCAAGGATATATCAATGGCTGCGACCGCAATTGCAATCTGGTAGGCGCCGTCTTCGTCGGCATCAAGCAAGCTGACGTCCATATCTGTTGCTGCTTTTACGTGCTTGGGCAGTGTTTTCCGCAGAACGACGCTTGCCGGGCCGTCTTCATAAAGATGTATGAGGAGCAGCTCGACTCCGGTCCTGTTGGGCAAATTCTTCAACAACAATAGGTGTTTCGACGAAAGCCACCGTACGCATCTCAGCTTACTCTTGGCGCCTTTCTCAACGTGAGGTATTGTGTAGAGCTTCCTATGTTCGTTTTTGCCCTTAGTCTTCCTCTGATCGAAGTCCCAGTTCACATCCTGGACAAAGACATTTGAATCCGTTACGTAGGCTATCCGGAATTCTCCTTCTTCTTGCGTAAAGATATCCAGATCGTTTGCTTCTTGGCCTTGATGCAGATCGATTCGTCCTATTACATCTTGATCGGCTGGTTTAGTCGAGGTTGCACTAAAGATGACAATCTCATTCTCATCTCCTGCGAGGCTGGACGCGATCGCGCCAATTCGCCTGCTGGGTGTACTGGACGTCGTCCGACGTGCTGGGGATAGTTTGGCAATCCGCTGGTAGCCTTCCTTTTTACCTCCGTCCGACTTGGGTGTCTTGAAGAGCTGAGTCTTACTGACGAAATCGACCTTTCCATCTGTTTTCTCGGCACTCTTTGGATATTTCAATTCAAACGCCCGCAAATGTTCGTTATTGCCCTTCAACCGTTCCTCCTCGCTACTACCATTTCCAGCGAACAAGATTAGGCCATCTTTTGTGGAAAGGTTGTCCAAGCAAGTTATTGAATCGTCTTTGCTTGCTTCAATCTCCGCGAAAGATTGTATAGTCGGCGCTCGTGAAGTAAAGTCGTATGCTGTAATTTGGTTTTTGACTCCGCTTCTCCCTGCTCCTCCACCTCCGCCCACCACGAGAACGCCCGGTCTGTTACTAGCGAATGTTGCAGCCTGCATGCGAGCGTACCAAGTCAGTATATGTCTCATGAAGTCCGTACAGGCACACTACTGACGAAGATCGGGTACGTGGTTTGCGCTTTGGAGACTGCCGGGCGCGACATGATGGAAGCACTCTGCCCAGGGGCTTTGTAACACGTATGTTCGAGGCTGGATGATGGTAGGGAGATGCGACCGTGTGCCGCAGTCGTTCGCGCTTGGGAGTCGGACTTGTACTAGGTGAATCGAGTCGCTTGTTAGGGTAGAACCGAGGATTGGTAGTCGCGTAGAAATGAGGAATCTTTGCTGGACAGCGATAGGTGTGTCAAGATGGCTGTCGGGTTGCGATGCGCAGATGTAGTTTCTACCACGTTTCGCGCGGGATATCAACAAGCCACGATGACGCTTTGCGCCGGTGGCTTATCGATAGCGTGGTCCGCGGCCTCCTTTACGATCGACAGGGCAGCCACACGCCTTTTCCTATCAACCATGATCGTAAATCCCGGATAAAACACGATATTGGTGTAAAGGTCTCACGACAAGTCAATGTGGTAGTCTTGCAAAGTTTGCTCCTATGTTAGGTGCACTATCTACTGTGGCCTTTAGGCCGGCGACAACATCATTCCGCATACATGATCTCATTCCAAGCAATGGTGCCTCTCGTGGATATCGTCCTCCTCTTTTTCATAACAATGATACCAACACACCAAACGAACGCCATACTACACCGTCTGACTAGCAGCCGCCGGAACAAACCTCCGGTCCAAAGCGTCTTCCCTGAAAAGAGTCAAAACGCCAGTATGCTCGCTAAAAAGAGGCCAACTAGAAGGCCCAGGCCCTACTTCGCCTTTCAATCTCCGAGTTTGGCCTCGTCAAACTGTAGCCTGAAGATATACGCCGAGCTTCTCGTGGGCTCTCGAAACAGCGAGGCCTTGTGTATACCTCTAGGGCAGATTTTATTGTTGACGCGAATCATAAATCATGCTTCTACTGTGGCGGCAATCCTGGGTGTCCATTGGCAGCAGCAGCTTGAGCCTCGGCTTGAACTTGGGCGATGATATCGGCCTGGTGGACAGCACCCTGGACCACTTGTTGCTCCTCCGCACTCAGGTTCTTGGTAAGATTTTCGTAGAGCGCAGGTTGCTCTTGTTGGAGACCTGATGCAGTCAGTATGAAATTGCGGCACAGTTCGTTAGATTATACTTACGTAGCAATGCGTGCTTGAACATGCCATATGGCTCGACCTTGTCAAGCGGTGTCTCGAGGAGACTTTCCTCTTCTAGCTCATCATCATCGTCATCATCGATGGAACTGAACTTTTGCGCCTATTTCTGGTCAGCTTGCATCTCCAATACCGGGCGGTATGTACATACCTCTTCATTCAAGAAGTCGAGATAAGCGGCACTCTCGTCCTTGACATCCTCAGTCTCGTCCGCCTCGTTGTTCCAGTCAGCTTCCTGTTCCCACTCCTCGTCTTCCTCTTCCTCGAACTCGGCGGAGTAATCGAATGTGTCTTCCTTCTTAGCTTCCTCGCGGTCTATTTAGGTGTTAGTTATCGCTAGTGGACCAGGATAAATGGAAACTTACTCTTCAGAGCTGCGGGGAGCGTCTGGAATAGACGGGTGACACCCTGCAACAAGCGTGGCCAGCCTTGCTGTACGCTTACAGGAACGTCCTGAGCTCGTAGTGTGAGGAGGGAGCAGATGGCGGAGATACAGAGCTTCTTGTCGTGAACTCGGGTGAAGTTGTCGATGCTCGAGAACCAGAGACTGAAGAACTTGTTGGTCCAGCCGTTTGTCTCAAGCACATGGAGCGCCAAAGCAGGGTTGTAATAGATGGAGTTGATGACAACCTCCATGAGATGTATCCTCAAAGACTTTACTTTGGGTTCATCGTTCATCAGCACGTGCATCGTAAGTCCGATAAACTCAGGGACGTAGTCATCGGCATGGCCACGCATGTTGAGCATGATGATCTCGGCTAGCTTGCAACCGCAGATGCGATCAACGCCACCAACCTTGTCATCCTTGAAGATTGTCCTGACCATGTCGACAATTGCATCGAGGTAAGACCGGTTTTGGATCAAGGTGGGTGTACCATAGTTGACAAAGTTCTCAAGCGCAGGGAGCATATCTATACATAGTCAGCAGACGTATTGGTGACCGGCAAGAAAGAAGGCGCATACCCTCAAGATATAGCTCAGCACCGGCCTTGAATGTCCTGTGTATCAGCTCAAATGCTTGCCACATGGTTCCGGATATGCTCTTGGCAGCAAAGGTGCAGCTGTCAATGATCTCAAAGACCTCGTTGTATAGGTCTGCGAAGACGTTAGTATGGGGCTGAAGCGGTTGTATTTACAGGTTTGCATACCGTAAAGCTTGTTCTCGAGGGTAATGGTGATAACAGGCATGAGAATGGTCTCTAGATGCAGGAGAACATCAGGTGTACTTTCCAGGGTAAGGATAAGAGTACCAATGGTCTGTAGGACACCAAGAGCCGTGATGCTCTTCTCATCAAGGAAGTCACCGTACTCGCTTTCGTCGCCCTTCTCTTGGTTTCTTGATACCAATTCCCGCACAATACGCAGGTAAGTGTCACGCAGCTGTTCGCTCAGCGCCACGGCGAAGGGAGTCAATTCCGGAGCAAAAACTTCGACAAAGTCCTCCATAACGTTGGCAAGGGCATCAACGTCGACTTCGTTAGCGAGCTTCAGTAGCTGCTGCATAACCTGGGGAATGTTCGTTTTCATGTTGGTTCGAATAACATCGTGGCGGATGAGGGGTTGCAGTGACAGGGCAGCAGCAACACGGACCGGGAGCGTTGGATCAGCCATGGACTCCAGGATGTTACGGTAGATGATGATGAGGTTATTCGGGTCCTTGAAATCAAGCTGTTCGAACTTCTCGAGGGTATCGCATGCGCGAGCACGAAGGAAACCGTGGGGGCTTCGGAATTCGGGGAACACATGGCGGACGAAAAAGTATTCGACCTGGTCTGCGATCGGGCTCTTCTTGCCTAGTATAACGCCAGAGAGCGTACCAATCATGCGCAACGCGCCCTCCTTCTCTCTTGGGTTCTTCTCGTTGTCAGGAGCGGCCTCATATCGGTTGACTACCTCGTTGACAAAGTTCAGCACAGTGAATGTCTGCTTGCGGCGGCTCTTGGTGAGCGTGACAAGGAAGTTTGTCGCGGCGACGTCGGGGGCGGTCACGTCTTCGTAGAAGTTCAACTTTCTGTGTAGGTACTCTTGTGGCTCCTCCTCGAAGAGTTCGATGTCTTCATCCGACTGGCACAGGACAGGGAAGATGAGATGGGCGATGAGGTTGTCGGTGTGCGGCTTGAGGAGGGTCCACATGGACTTGGGCTTGACGCACTCGTCGAGGAAGTTGAGCGTGTAGTACAAGCTGGCCTTTGACAACCAGACTTGCTTTCCAACCCATTTCTCGACCTGCTGGAGGTAGACCTTGAGGATCTCGGGCGCGAAGTTGGTGATGAAGGTCTTGGCTACTTCGGTATAGTCGATCTCGTTGTTCTTGCCGAGCGCAGACGGGTTGCCGTACCTGTTGGTGATTAGCCACGCCCAAGTGAGTCATGCATAGTCTTTCTATGTACCTAACGAATAGCCTGTTCAAGTTTGCGTATGACCACTTCTTCGCCTTCCACCAATGATTTACTTCCCGCTCGTCGAGATCTTCGGGGAGAGACGACTCTGGGGGTTCTTTGCCTACGACAGTCAAGAACAGTGTGCACCAGCCAACCATGACTTGCTGGTCGCGGAGGGATGCGGGGAGATCGAACTATGGTCTGGTCAGCTACTCGTCATATGCTATGCCAGTGAAAATCTTACGTAGATGGCATGCTTGTACACTTTCAACACCGTCCGTAATATCTCGCCAGCCTCCAAACTCGTCTCACCAGCCAGTGAGTTTCCGATATTCAGCAGCTGAGGGAAGGACATGGCGACTATCTTGTCGAAATCTGCGCGGTTCTCTCCCGACTTGAATCTGTAGATCTTGCATATCGCCAACAGACATTGGACACCAGCGAAGACTGACTCGATGTTTCCAGCGTTCAGTAGTTGTATAGTGATGTCGAGGAAGTCTGGCCATTTGGCAGGGAAATCGTATGCGAGAATCTTTTGGAGGGTAGGAATAAGCTGTAGGCGCACTTGGGGCGGGGAGGCGACGAGGACGGGAACGAGGCGACTGCGGAAGGCAGCCTTTTCTTCCTCTGGTATAGGGATGGCCTGGCTGTATTCTTCGGCAGGCGACCAGCCCTTGGAAATGCGGTTTTTGAGGTAGACGACGGCTGTAGGCACGCGTTAGTGATGAAGGCCACGGGCGTAGAGTGGTCGTGGGCGCATCTTACTCGACAGGCGCACGGCGTTGTTCTGTTCCTGCTCGAGGATGTTCAGCAGGCCGTCGGTGAAGCCTGGCTTTTCTTCGGCCTATATTTCTATCAGTCTGCCGTCTGGTAGGCATTCTTCCAGCATTCAACACGCACATGCTTGAGGTCGAGTTCAGCTTGCTGTCTGATGGCGGCGTTCGCGTCAAGAGTCGCCTGAATCCTATCCCGCAGGCCGGCAACGTCCATGGTTGCGAGTATGTGACAGGGTCTGCGGCGAGTATTGGTGATGGGCTAGAGAAAGCCAAGGGTGGTGGGTGCGGTGAGAAGTGGCAGTGGGGGATCGGGCGAGATTACTGCTGTCTTTGCACCCGCAAACAGCGTTATGGGGTAAGAATTGGCGGGAGGGACTGTGTCAGGATAAAGGCACGCGTGCTTTTTCCCTCGATTTTGCGCCTCGTCGGGCTTGTGCAGCTTGTGCGGGACGTGATGATGGAGGGGCAGTAGTTAATTTTGTGTGGATCAGAATCGCGGCTTTCCCTCCCAGCATCGTTAGCGCACGTGGCGGTCAATGCACTGTCCCTGCCCTTTGACCACCACGATGCATCTATTTACTCATCACCACATGCCACCTTGGCTGTCGCGTTTTCTAGCACACTGCCTTGCATCGCCAAACACATCAACAGCCATCCAGGAACCGATGTTCCACAACGCGCATCTACTTCGACGGAGAGTAGCGGCCTCTGAGCCGGCATGAAGCGGTACCTGCAGGCTTATGGATAGGTACTTAACATCCGACGCTTCCCACCGACTTCCATCGTTGCCGATAGGAAGGACTCAGACCGAAGCAACAGAGCGTCATCGCTCTCATATTGGGCCCTACCCACTTGACGCACTGACTTCCGCACGGCTTCCACGGCTGCGACGCGACCCTTTCGGCAAATAGTGCTACTGCTGGATCAAATGCAACCGTACTACGACGCTGACCTACCATGTCTTTACACCCTCCATAGTTTTATCCGGAAGCTTGTACTGGCCTATGCAGCAAGCATGTTTGCGAAGTCTGTCACGCCACAATTCAGGGATCGCCATGAGGGACCGATCGAGACTGACAAAACCATGTTCAAGGAGATTGGACAGCACGTACATCATAAGTATTTCCGAGTGTCTGCATCACTATATCAAAAACACGCTTGAAGCTCGCCGCCTCCAAATACGACCACATAACCAGGACATGAGTTTTCTTGTCTTCTTTTTGAGCAAGGTCCAACCGAAAGATGTTCACTGGAGATAGGCATGCGCAAACAATATCATCATCTTGATATGTTCTACAATGATGTAGTCGATTGAGAGAAGGCCTGGGTAAAACGACATTCATCTCTGCCCGAGTTGCGAACATTGGCTCAAAATATCATGACATGTTCAAGTTGTTGCAGCTTTTGATCAATTCCAAACAACTTGGATAGTGAACTGAAGATCAGTGAGGCATATACCTTATGTATACTTATCCAATACCAATGCGCTATCATTCCGGCTGTACAAGTGGAAAGACCATCCTGTCGAAAAGACGGGCTGATCTCATGTCTGCATTCAGTACGTTTTGGAGAAAAGCGAAAAGACAGAAGGAAGCATGGGTTGAACAGCCTGTATTTTTTTGGAGGGGTTGATACAGATGATGGTATAGAGAAGAGACCAAGTATTGAAGGTGTGTTTTATATCTTCCGCTAACATTACGGCCTCTTTAATCAAGAAGGTTAATGAAGTAACACGAAAACCTAAAACTATCTGATTTGCGATTTTTCACGCAGTTTTTCAGCCAAACATCAGTGTCTTGGGCCCTTTTTCCCTTTGAATGGAGGGACGGAAAATCGCCCCGGTGAAGGTTTGCTGTGAACGGAAGTGCATGATTGTGTATGTCGTAGAATTTCGGAGATATATGCTCATCTCCGCACTGTCCACATAGAAGGTTGGATGCGGTGTCGAGGGTCAGAGACCTAATACCCATGAAGATTTATCAAGTCTTTGATCCAAGCACAAATTCACATCCCAGCGTGGCGTGTCAGTTTTGAAGACCAAATCCCGCACAGACGAGACAACGAGCGCCAACATGATAGTGGTCAAGCGAGTTTTGAAGTTGGCAATCAAGCAAGCGACCATATCATGCGTGATTTGTTGTCGCTTTGTGGTCGTCTGCCCTCCTACAAACATGGCTATGCTGTTTTCTGTATCGGTTCGCATCAAGCACTCCATACTACAGTCTCTACACCATTTTCTTTTTGGAGGGACGAGGCAGACAGCATGTTGTGGGAGTTTTTCTTTTTTGGACCGCAGAAAAGTCCATAGCGCGTTTTTGGGTTCGTTTTAAGCATTTTAGAAGTAGAGTGTGATAAATAAGAGAAGGTTCCTCAAAAGCTGAGCAGTGTTTTATACCCTCATAAAAGACAGCACATGCACGTATCTGCATCCGTCTACTTCTTCGAGAGGCACAAAATACACGACCGGTACCCGTGGTTGTTCTTGGGAGCCAGAAGGTAGAGAAGATGATCATGCGGCTGGTACGGGTTGCTTTTGGAGTTCTCGCAAGCTTGCAGACATTGCATGTTTGTGTTGTCTTTTTAGAGGCAGGAAGACAGACGTCTTCGTAAGGTATGGTGAAGGGTAATTTTTGAGAAAGCGAGGTAAGATGTGCGATGAAGGAGTATAAGAATTGAGAGCTTGAGCGGTCTTAATATGTTGAGAAGTAGGCGGAGGAGTTGGCACATGTGGTGTGACAAGGACCTCCAATCCGGTTTTTGAGTTCAAAAGCAAGCATCATACAGAGCATGAGGGACAGCGTTGATGGTGAGAAGTACCATTGCTTCTGAACTACTGAGATATTTAACCCAAAACTATCGCGCCATGTAAATGCTGTGTTATCAAGAAAACGCCAGGTAATGCTGCTAAAGCCCAATAGAAACAAAACGCCGCTCAATGCAAAAAGAGAGCTTATGCTGACCAGCAGCTGTTTTATCATATCCCATCCCATCATCCATCATCTCATCATACCATCATTCCTCATAACCATTACCAAACTCAACCAATTAACCAATAGACTTTCCCCTCTTTCCCTTACCACACTCCCTCTTACTCAATGGCTCATCAGGGAAAACCCAACCCCTAACCCTCTTCGCCTCCCTCTTCTCGCCAAGCTGCGGCTTAGGAATCCAAGTGTCTTTGTCCAAGAAGTTTTGCCTGGTCAAAGCGGCAGGGCCACCGACGTCCATGCGCCAGGTGCCCATACCCTCAAAGGGGTTCTCCTTGGCGAGCATGTGCAGGTACCAAAGAGCGAGGGCAGCGGTCAATTGAATGTCGCCAGTCTCAGGGTGCGAACCGGAAGTTGAGAGACGAATAGGAGCAGAGGTCTCCAAGTAACCATAAATGGGCACACCGGTTTGTGCGTTGACGGTTGTAGGGTCGGGGGTGGAGAAGGAGGATGGGCCACCGCAGCGGACGCAGAGAAGTTCGATCTCGGTCATGATGAAGCCGTAGCGGCAACCGTGCTCGCGCATGACGCGGTGGAGGTGAGCGAGACCCTGGAGGTAGAGAACTTGCTTGGGAGGTGACTCGCTGCGCATGCCGGTGTTCCATTGGTCGTAGCACTTGACGAGACCGACGACGCGGCCTCGGCTGTCACCGAAGAGAGTCTTCTCATAATCGGAGGGGTAGTTGGAGACGAACTCTGGTTGTTGGCGTTGACCGGCGACGGGCTTGATGGCGCGCATGACCATGTGAGAGTTTCCCTGAGCAACCTTGAGCGCAGCGTTGACCTTGTTGGCGTAGTAGTTTGTGCAGATGTCTTGGAGCGCTGACTCGTTTTCTGGTTGCAGGTTCTGGCGGCAAGGCTGGGGAAGGTAGTTGGCTGGGACAGGGACCTCAAGAAGAGGAAGGACCGAGGGGATGGACTTGATAGTGGTAATGTTGAACTCTTCCCAGCTGCGGAGGTTGCGGATGTCCCACCAGAAGTGGTTGTTGATGCCGCGTGGTGCGCTAGTGACGCGGCGAACCAGAGATGGGGAGGGGTTGGTAGAGGAGAGGTACTCGACCAGAGACGATGTAGCAGGGACTTGCTGAAAGCTGTCAAAACTGACATCTGTGAAAGAGGGGTACTGCACAGCCGGCGCCGCCTCGAACTCTGGGACTACAAAGTCTTGAGTGCAAGTAGAGGTAAAGCTGGGCATGTCTTGAACTGAAGAGTAAGACGATGGAAGGGAAGTGACTAGGCTCAGATTGGACTGAGGCGCACTTGAAGCAGTGACGTAGCTGGGCATGTTGCGGTAAGTGGGGAAGCCATATCGGCTGATAACCTGCTCATCAACACTTCCAGCAGAGCCAGCGCGAGCATGGCGGGCTCGGTTGGCTGAAGTAGAGCGGGAGTGCGAGCTGACGTACGAAGACCGACGTGGAAGCTCGGGCTGTTGTGCGAATGTGATGGGAGAGTTGAGAGTAGAGAGGTTGAAGTCGTATGAGGAAGCTGTTGACACGGGAGATGTCATTGTGCTGTGGGTGTTGTGGATGTTGTGGTTGAAAGGACTGGAATCACGACGAACCATCGAGGCTGGTCGTGAGTAAGGGCTGTAGGCATAGCCGATGCTGGATGAGGTAGACGTCGTCCTGCGATGTCTGATGGGACCACTGGTGGGCTCGGCAACTTGATCTTGCATACGGACCTTGGGAAGGAGAACAGGTCCATATTGCCGAACTGGTGACCGTGGAGGGGTAGGACCAGCGAGTTGAGGTTCTGGTGATGAGGCTTGAGAGTAGTATGTGACGTCCGAGCCGACACTGCCCGGGATGTAGTTGAAAGGAGCAGTCGGGGGTGTTGTTTGACGGCTATACATGATGAATGATGTGAAGCTACCAGACTACGTTGTATCAGCACCAATGATTCGGCTAGAGGATAAAAGCAGTGACTTACGCTGTGGAGACTGAGGATAGAGACAGGAAGAGATTATCGAATAGCGATTAGTAGCAGAGTCCAGCTCCAGGTGTCTAAGACAAAAACGCAGAAGTTAGGGAAGGAAAAGGAAATGAGACACAATCGACTCGTCGGGCAGTGCTCTAGATGAAGTGCTTGAAGAAGCTGATGGACTGGTGGATTGCGGCACAGACAGACTTCTTATCCTTCCTGTTCCCCGCGTAGAGACACGAGAACCAACGCCCACTTCGCGCTAAAACATCTGAAACACGATCCATCGAAGGGCCAGCACCCGGGGAGTTGGACCGGTAGACGTTCTGGCGGTCTGGCGGCAGTATCAGAGCATCCTTCTACAACATGCGAGCCTCACAAGGCGTCTGAAACATAGCGCTGCTGGTGCTTGGCTTGGGCGAGTACGTGGCTAGCGAACGACTCTGGCTATGCTATTCTTGAGGCGTTGCATACTCGATGCAGTATGGTGGCATGGAAATATAGCCTCTCAATGGCTACAGCTATGAAGAAGTATACGAAAGCGGTAAGCGGGCCAGCGAGGCGCCTGCACATGGGGCGGTTGGATAACATGAAACCGGCAGCCTCGGCGCCGCATAGCAGAGTTCTAGTGTGTAGTACTACACTGAGGGACTTTTCTCGATGGGCGCCGGGGCGGCAGTTTGACGTTGGCAGCGCGAAGGGACGAATGGACGGCCATGGTGTTGTCCGCTTAGCGCCTGCCGTGTAGTCCGTGCTGGGTCCCGCGTTGCGTGGGGCATCTGCAGCCCGTTAAGAGTCATCGATGGAAGAAAGCGGGATGATTGGACCACGACGCTCCAACGTTTCGTTTCTGCGGAGCGACATGCGTCTTCCCGCATGCCCGCCATGCACGAACGAGTGACTCACAATGGGCGGAGAGAAGTGTATTCACGACTATAACACGCTTCCTAGACCGCTCACACGTCGACGCGTTCACCGCGTTGTTGTCAAGCAAGTTTCTTCCGGGTCTTGGGCCTCGCCCACCTGCTGCGCTGTCCTCTGCCATGCTATGCGACTCGACTCCATGCACAGCCCCCAGCGGCGTCTTGAGCTTGACCTACGAAAAAGCGCAAACTGAGGTTCGGACGCTCCCGAAGACAGCGCGAGTGTCGTTCTCGTCCAATGTACCACGAACCGAGCAATCTGACTGGCCCCAAATCCATCTGCCAATCCAAGCGCCCATACTCCCAAACGTTGCACCCGGAAACGCTCTCGTGGAGAAAATTTCCAGCCCTACCCATCGTCTTCCTTGAGCCTCATAGTCTATTAAGCGCCCATGTGTACCCTAAGGGGAGATATTAGTCGCAGGCACGGTCACCAAATATAGCCCAGACGGGACGAAACCGGCTGCGAAAAGGCCGTTAATTGCCTGAAATCGGAGATTAACTGTCAAACGTGCCTGGGGCTAGAATTGCTTCATCGAGCGCTGACAGCGGATTGGCGCGAGGTTTGGCAGCCTTCATCTCGGTTTCACAAGCTTCGCAAGAGCCTCATCCGATGTCATGCTTTGATCTAGGCGCCCTTGTACATTGCCGCAAATTTCGGCGACCGATAGAAACTACCCTCCGTGTCCTCCTTGCTGGCCTGAACTGTCATCATCCCTTACGCATGCCACGTTACCGCTGGTGTAATTGAGACTCCACCGACTCGGCCCACCACTTCTTCCAGTCGACCACTTGGCGCTTCGTTCGAGCGTCTTCGGCCGCAAAAACCATGGCATGGCTGCGGAACGCCTCCTCAAGGTCGCATCCGAGGTACTGTCGCTGAGCGTCTGACGCGGGCATGGCGCCAGCATCGACAGCGTTGATCGCCATCAGGAATTGTCGCGCAAGTCCTTCGTCACCACCGCCGTGACCACCGCCTGCAATATGGGGACTATGGGTTTTGGATTGCCCTGTGGAGAAGTCGTGAACTTTGATGCTGGTGCTATCATACTCAATCTCGCCTTTGGTACCGTAGATACGACCTCGCCGTTCGCATTGCTTCTCAGTAAAAGCGATCATGTGGAATTGCGCTGTCTTTGCGCCACGACCGTATAGTAAAGGTAGGCCATCGTCGTCTTTTGCAATGGAATCGTCATCCCAGGTGATAGTGACCATCTGGTCATCACAGACATCATTATCTGATTCCCAGACACATCGCCCAAACCATGGGCGTTGTTCTACTTCGCTGGTCGGAGTGTCGACGCTGTAGTCTTCAGCCAGATCTTTGAGAAGCTGCTTTCCAGCTGCTTCTTTCCCCATAGTCTTGTAGATATCTTCGATCTCTGGGTTCACAATCTTGACTGGCCAATCCGCGTTGCCGTTGTTCAGATGCCTCTCGAGATAAATCTTCTTCGCACTGTAGTCGCATCCAGACTCATGCGCGCAGGAAAGACAGTTCGTAGCTGACCCAGCTGCCTTCGGTTTGCGCTCCCTGCGGAAGAAGTTGCGAGACCCTGTAGAGGTGATTAATGAAGGAAGGTGAGGTGTCGCATTATCCGCGTTCGGGCCAGGTGAGCAGAGCATCCACATGAGGAAATCGATATCGTGGCATGACTTCGTAAGCAAAGACGGTGCAGTCTTTGACTCTTTCCTCCAGTTTCCCCTGTTTCTATTAGTACTAAACTCTAGAAGGAGTGGTCAGGTTGATCATACCTCACATAGCTATGTGAGAAATGCCACCAGCCGACCGGCTCGACATGTTCGATGCTCAGCACATCCCCAATAACGTCCTTCTCAAGCACCAAATGTCTCAGTAACATGTTATGCGGTGAATAGCGCAAGACGTGGCAGATGCCGAAGATTGTTTCCTTGGCTTGGCTTTCGCCGTTGGGGGCCTTGAGTGCTCTGTACATCCTCATGCAACTATCCAACCTGGTACTCATTGGTTTCTCACACGAGATATGTACGCCCATGTCAGCGATACCACAGATGACCTCCTCATGCATCTCATCGAGTACACAGACGAACACTGCATTGACGCCTTTGTCTACGTCGTGACCAGCTCTTTCTTGCTCTCTTCTCTTCACCTCATACTCCTTCCAGTCTTTCCAACTACGGAATGCTTGGTTGCCAGTGGCCTCATTCCCACTGCCCCAGATGAATTTGCGACCAAATTCACGGCGTTTGTAGTCACTGGGCTCACATACAGCCGCGATGATGGAATTTGTTGAAGAAAGCGCGGCTTCAGCGTAGGCAGTGCCACGACTTCCTGCCCCGATGATGAGGACGCGAGGTGGATTCGTAAACGTCTGCTTTCCCACGGCCCGGAGGAAAGCTGTCTCGTCTGCTTCGAGGCTTGGCATGTTCCTGATGTTTTGACAAAAGCTGTGTTGAAGCGAGGAGATATTGGTTTGAAAAGGTACTAGTAATGAGTGCAGGGTAGGAACCGATCGCTATGGCCAATATCCCTCCAGCTATTGATATGGATTGGGTCAGACTAATGTACTGCAAACAACGCCGGAACCAAGTCAACCGTACTCGTATCTTATGTGTTTGACAACTTCCTTCAGCCCGTTGGAATGCGATACGTGTTAGACGATGCGGAGAACCGGGCGACTAACAGGTCTGCGCGGCGATTGCTCTTTTTGGTGACCGGACAGCACAAATGAGGGGGAGGTGAGGTTTGACTACGAGCGTAGCATTGATGTTGTTGCATTGCAGGCTAGGCACTGTCACGATTGGTAGTTACGGTTGGGTGAAGAACGCCACGTGTATCGTTGGCCAATGAGATCATTGCTGATAAAGCCACTCCAGCAACGTAGTACTCGCGGCGCATGAGTATCGTAGGTGGTCCTAGAAATACTGAGAGTAAAGGTTTGTCGATCACTTTCACTGTTTTAGTTGCATCATGTCACACATCTTTCATTCGTGTGTCTCGCTTTCAAATCGAGTGATATCTGCCACATGCTTTTCCACTACACTATCACCATTGGTATCTTCGAGATGCAGAGTCGCATACCCGCCACTGTCTGTACAATACCCATCTATTCCGGGGTCAAACCTTGTTCAGCTCATAAAACAACAAGTATACGTCCTTCTGCATGTTCAAGACTTCGGACGTCTTGCTCTCCTTGATCTTATCGTCGCTTATACGCCACCACCTGTTGCTTGTCTTCTTCGACTTTCGTCGCAGAGGGTTTGACTCTTTTATCGACGACGCTTTCTCTGATGCGCGCTCCTTTAGCGACCTGACACTCCTAGTACGTGACAAAGAATCGCTGCCAGTTCCTGTCTCGGTAGAGGATGGGATCGTTTGCAGTGGATCAGAGTCATGCATCCGCGGCGCGGAAGTCGGCGCTGGTCCTCTTGACGAAGAAGGTATGGTATCTTGGGAAGATAGCGACCGTGTCGAAGGAGAGTTCAGTGTGGGCGTGGATGGGACTGGTGAGCCGCGGTCCACGGTATTGGAGAGATTAAGTGCTGAGATCCGCGGGCTTTGCATAGCTGAAGGTGCTACTGATGGTGCTGCGGACGGGTATGGACTGGCTTGGCGACTGTACGCGCCTTCAGTACCAAGCGTCGCATTTGTGGAGAATGGGAGAGGCTGCACTTGACGGCGGAAGGATTCATAGTGACCGCTGTTGTGACTGCCCTTGTGTGTGACCATTCCAAGAAGGCGGTAGTTTTTGCGACTTAATAGCCCACCCAGAGGCAGAGCTTCAGGGAAGGCGACCTTGGCCATATTCTTCGTCGAGGCAGCACCGATGGCGAATGTTGATCGCGACAGATGTATCGCAAGAACCTTGGGGAACTGCGAGATGTACATGTGACGGGATATGCGACGCTTGGGTGCTTGGCTTGTATCCGGAAGCTCGACACCTTCGGGCGGCTGTTCAGGGTCTTCCTCCAACGCTTGTCGGATCTTGGCGATGTCTGATTGTAAAAGCGACTGTGCATCTGGGTCAGTGGTTCGCGAAAGCTGATGATCTTTGCTCCTGAGCGCATGCTCTAGCCGACAGCGCTCGCACTTGAAATCGTCGATGTATTCAACCTTGAGCATTCCGTCAAGACAGGCGTTGAGTGAGGTGGAAGAGGCTTGCGGTACGTTCAGGGTCAGGGTGACAAAGGTCGACACGGTAGGCTTCGGCTTGAAGTGGCATGTCTCGCACTCAATCTGTGATTCGATCTTGCCCTCGAACGGAAAGCCTTCCTCATCTGCAGGTGCTTCATCCTCTCCCAGCTCTTCCTCAACACCATCACTACCAGAGCCTTCAGGCGGTGCTGCGCCGAACTGTTGCTCGACCTCTCTCCTTTCCGATGCGCCGTCCCCAGTTGTGATGGTGATGCCTGACCGCGTAGCCTGTCGCCTGGCCTTTCCGCCGGCGTGGTACTCGTCGCATAGGCGCTCGGTGACTATCTGGAGAAATTCCTGCGCATCCTGCTGTTGCCGGCTGATCCGGGTGCCGAATGCATGCTCGAGCGACCGAATAAAGGGTTGCGGAGAGATGGTCTTCTTGTATATGGGCCGCTCGTTAAGCTTGTCGAGGATGTCCTTCAGTCCATGGGTCAGAATGCCTCTCTGCAGGCCCTGTAGCTTTGCGGGCCTTGCGGTCCCTGTCTCGGCATTCAACCTTTCAGGGTCCACATCATAAACTTCTGGTCCATCGAGCATGCGCCTGTGCGTTTCTCGTATGAGATATATGCGCA